>ODAK010000047.1_pt1 | contig 135088 bp, 120 predicted proteins | sample 1539591 | NCBI WGS metagenome assembly ODAK01 (sample SAMEA3539303, study PRJEB22396) | soil metagenome | biome: tundra; feature: field; material: soil | place: USA | collected 2010-05 | depth 0.15 m | reverse complement strand
GCACCGCCTGTCATGAGTTTTCTCTCGGAACGGCTGCCGCTCCCAGTTTTGCTACTCGCTCCTAGGTTGTGGAGTTTGCGATGTGCTCTTCGGCAGCTCGGGCGGCTTGATGTAGCTCATCGGTATCTGTCCCGTCAGCGATTCCATCCAGGTTTCGATCGACTTCAACTGGGCGTTGGTGAGCGTTACTCCGCGCTGGTGAACCGCCATGTTGCGAATCGCTTGGTCCAACGTCGGAACCGACCCGTCATGGAAGTAAGGCCCCGTCTTCTTGATGTTCCGCAGCGAAGGGACCTTGAAGACCATCTTGTCCATCTCATCCTTGGTCAGCTGGTAGCGTCCCTGATCGGTTTGGTTGGGCCACGGTTTCACAACGCCCAGCTTCTGGTAAACCGATCCACCGACATACGGACCGTAGTGGCACCATTGGCAGCCGACTGAGGCGAATGTGTTGAACCCGGATTTCTCGGCGTCCGTCAGTGCGAACCGATCGCCCTCGACGAAAGCATCCCATCGCGACGGAGTCACTAATCCGCGCTCGAACGCTCCAATCGCCATCGCCATGTTGTTGAAGGTAACCGGATCCTTGTCATTCGGGAAGGCTGTCTGAAAAAGCTTAACGTATTCCGGCATGGACTTAATCACTTGCACGGCTACGGCGCTGGAGGGCATCGCCATTTCGACGGGATTGGTGATCGGGCCTTTCGCCTGCTCCTCAACATTGGGAGCGCGGCCATCCCAGAATTGCACAAAGTGCCCTGCAGCATTGTAAACGGTGGACGCGTTGCGGCTCCCCTTCTGGTTCTTATGGCCGGTTGACACGCTCTCGGATTCCGCACCATAAGCGTCGAGCGGATGGCAGGTATTGCAGGAAATCTTTTGGTCGGCCGACAGGCGAGTATCGTAGTACAGAATTCTTCCCAGCGTCACTTTCGCATCCGTGACGGGATTGTCGGGCGAGCTCATCACCGCGGGAAGCGGCGCAAACATCTGCAATGCCTCGGCGTTCACCTGCACGTTGCCGGATGCCGACAGAAGGTAGGTGAAGGGGATGAGGACGAGGGTGAGCAGAAAAGCAGACCAAAGTACGCGGCTTGATTTGAGATTTGACACAGGCACCTCCTTAAAGAATGCCTGACCGCTAGGCTCTAGAGGCCGGGTAATACTGGCATACTTGCGGAAGGCAGGAGACCATTCAAGGACGCCTATCACGTTGGCACGTGACCTCGATCACGTCGGCAAAAGGATCTAGCTAAAAATCGTGTCCGTGAAGATGAGTTAGAATTCGGAGGCCCTGCGGGATTTCTTCGCGCGGCTGATTTATTTGAACGGGCTGCCGACGAAGAAATAGGTGCGGTTGGGACGCTCTGCGCTGGCTAGATGACTTCGCCGGCGCCTTCGGCGGCGGTGCAGGACAACGTCATGGATTTCAGTTTCGAAAAGATTGCTCCGCATACTTACAAAGTTCAATTGAAAAACCTCCGAGCGGGCGAATACGGATTCCTCGCGCCGGGCACTACGGCGAGCATGAATGCTGCGTCGCAAGGAAAGGTTTACACATTTCGGATCATCGAATGAGGAGCTATTCCTTGGGATCTCTTGTCATGTGCTTACTCTTGCCGAAATAGTTGTTTCACCGGAGCCGAGTAGCGTTGAACCAATTCCTTTCTCTAGGTAGCCTTCATTCAGAAGCGTGGCCGTGACAGAAGCTGCATTTGGCTGTTCTTTCGATGGTAGGTTCCATCACTAAGATCGTTGTCGCGATTCGGAAAGCCGTTTCTGAGTACAGCGAGTCTCGCTCCAAGATAGCGCGGAAGGAAGACATCTTGGAGCTATTGTGTATTTACTTTGTCCTGGTCGATGCTTCGGCTGAGGGACAGAACCTTCTGAATTCAGTCGGCGAAGACCCAAGATTGACATTTATTCGCACACCCGGCGTGGACCGACCGGCGCTTCTTTCAGAGTGGTATCACATGGTCAATCGCCAAGCAAAGAGACTTGAAATGCTCGCTAGTCGACTTCTTGGACAAGATTCTCTCGCAGTATTCGACCCCAAATTAAAATCCCGGCTCGAATCTATAGTGGGCTCAAAATTCAAAAAGGTCAGTTCGCTCGCAAGCATCGGCGCTGGCCTTTTTTACTTTTTATCGCTTGGAGATCCAAAAGACGAAGAAATGACCCGCGACCTCATTCTTTCAATGTATCCCTGTAAGCGTCGCGTCTCGATCGATTTGAAGACCGCACGCTGGGAATTAGTCGCGCTTTCCGACGCCCTCGAAGATTTTCGAGTTATCTGCACCAAGCTGGCGACAAGCGAGGAGATCGTCGCCCTCTCAAAGAAAGCCCGCCGCCTCACGCGTCTTACCCGTACCGCGAAATGAATTGAATCCGGCCACGCAGTAAGATGGACTGGCTGGTTTGTAGTTTGTAGTCCGCTGCGTGCCGGACTCAACTCACCTGTCAGCCCCCGCAAGATTCACAGACTAGGAATAATATACCGGGAACCGCGAAAGAGCTCAGAACTCTGCCTAACTCTTGTGGAGGCAGTAGGATACGAAGAATCTATCGATCCTCACGCATTAGGCGCATCCTCACGCGATTTGCTTGAGAGCAAGCATCTTTTCTGCAGGCTCGTCTGTCCGACACCACTGTGCTGCGGCAATTCACCAAGGATATAGGGTGCACTGAGGTAGCTAGACCGGAATTTTCATCCTTGCGACGTGTCCCGGCTTCATCTCTGTAAGATCTTGAAATTACTTCCAGTTTCCACACCACTTGGATGTTTTCTGGTCACCTGGCGATACTTTCCCAGACGCACCTTGCAAGGAGTTCTTGCGGTGATCATTGCGCTCAATGCATGGCAATGGAATCGGACTAAGGCAAGCTGTCAAACGCGGAAATTTTCAGTCGCCGCCACGCAGTAAGAAACTTTGTGCTTGAACGACTTAGCCATGGTTTTTGGTTTACGCTCACGTCCTCAGCGTACTTTTTCCGAACACTTCAGAATCTAAGGATTGTATCAAATGGAACGACTGCCGAAATCCCGCATAACAACATAACAAGACGATCACAGCCGACAGAGGGGAAGCAAATCACTGTAGTAAATTTGTAATGGTTGTTGGTTCAGAACGGATCAGACCACATACAAACGAAAGAACTCAGCCGTCTTGTAAATGGTTGAGGAATATAATAGAGTCCGAAAGTTTCAGAACCCGTCAAAACAGTCCCGTGTTTTATGAGTCCGCTGCTCTAACCGACTGACCTACAGGCCCCCACCTGATGCATCATCCTACAATGAAAGCGGCGTCGCGAAAAATGCCGAGCACCCGTATACACCGGCTATGCAACTTCGCTGGCGCCATCGGCGGCGGCGCACGAATAAATCTCCGGAGCGATTCCGGTTGCGCCCTGGTACCCTTCGCGCATATGCACCGCAAAATCTTCAACTTGCGCGACGCGAACTAAGTTGATCGTACAGCCGCCAAATCCGCCACCGGTCATTCGTGCGCCGAAGCAGCCCTCAAAGCTGTTGGCCAGGTCGGCCATCAGGTCCAATTCTTTGCAACTTACTTCGTAATCGTCGCGCAGGCTGGCGTGTGACTTTCGCATCAGCTCGCCGAACGCCGCTAAATCGTCAATCTCCAGCGCCTTTCGCGCGGCGAGTACCCGTGCATTCTCAGTCACGATGTGGCGCGCGCGGCGGTAGAGGACATCAGGTAGCAGACGTGCGTTTCGCTGGAGGAGATCGGGAGTTACGTCACGCAGCGCTCGCATGCCGGGGATGACATTTTCCAGGCGAGCAACCGCCGCGTCACATTCGGCGCGTCGTTCGTTGTAAGCGCCGGATGCAATCTCGTGCTTCACCATCGTGTTGCAAACCACGAGCCGCACGCCCTCTGGCAGCGGTACCGAAGCGTGTTCCAAGGTCCGGCAATCCAGGAATATTGCGTGGCCGGATTGACCAAAGCACGCCACAAACTGATCCATAATTCCCACTCGCGCGCCTACGAATTCGTTTTCCGAGCATTGACACAGCCGGGCGATTTCGAGCTTGGGCATTTCGCGTTCGGCTTGTGCGCTCAGGGCAAACGCGGCGGCCACTTCCAGTGATGCCGAAGAACTTAGCCCCGCGCCAAGCGGTACATCACCGCGAATCATCATGTCGGTGCCGGACAAATCGACGCCCGTTTTTCCGAGCATCACTGCCACGCCGCGGACGTAATCGCTCCAATGATGTCGCGCTACGGCTGTCCTCTCGTCAATATTGAATTCAATTGTTTCGTTGAAATGTTCGGAATGAATTTTCAGGATGTGGTCGAAGCGCGGCGCAATTGCAATGCACGTTGCGCGATCGATCGCTGCGGGAAAAACAAACCCATCGTTGTAATCTGTGTGCTCGCCAATCAGATTCGTTCGGCCCGGCGCGCGAAAAACACGAGCCGGCGTTTTGTGAGCGGGAAATCGCCGGCTAAACGCCCGCCGCAGGTCCGCGAGTTGTTGCTGGTCTGTCATCTGCGATGTTCTGTTTAGTTTTTCTGCCCCAGCGCGCTAGCGCGATCATTAGCAGTCCAAATACAGCGAGCACCGCGCCCCAAATTAAATTGACGTTCATTCCCAACGACTGCGCATAAATCGTCGCGTCGCTCATTAATCCGTAAGCCGCCAGCACAATGCCCAGCAGCAGGAACATCAAGCCGATAGGCCAGCGAATGTCCAAACCCATGTCGCGCCTCCAACGTTCTTATCTAAAAATAATATTCAATACCGCTGCCAAAATTAATACGCCCGCGCCCAGCGCCGCCGGACGCAAATACCAAGCCACATGTTCTTCCGAAGTGCGTGGCGTCAACGAATACACCAGTCCGGCCAATTCTTTTTCTTCGCGCGGACGAGTCATCAAACTCACAATGATGGTCACCACGAAGCATGTCGTCCACGCATAGATTGCCGTCCAGAAATTTTGCGCCATCTCGCTGGGATATTGGTGAAGCTGCGCTCCCAGCCATCCGCCTTTAATTCCCACGACCGCCCCGGCGGGCAGCGTCAGTCCATGATGTAGCGCGGCGGCCAGCATTCCACTGATCAATCCAACAAACGCGCCATGACCCGTGGCGCGTTTCCAGAACATTCCCAGCAAAAATGTTGCGAAGAGCGGCGCGTTCACAAACGCGAAAATTAATTGCAGCATGTCCATGATGTTGTTGAATCGCGTCGCCGTATACGCCGCCAGAATCGAAAGCGCAATTCCCGCCACCGTCGCAATTCGTCCCATTCGCAAATAATGCGCGTCGCTTGCGCCCGGCCGGATGTGCGCCTGATAAATGTCGTACGTCCACACGGTGTTGAATGCAGTTACATTTCCCGCCATACCGGACATGAAACTCGCCAGCAACGCCGTTAATCCCAGGCCCAGCAATCCGGAAGGAAAGAAGCGCACCAGCATATTTGGGACCGCCAGATCGTAATCCAGCACAACTTTGCCGTTGCTATCGCGAAGGGCTTCGCCAGTTGCCGCATCAATCTTCGGTGGAATTATTCCACGCCCCAGCACGCCCGGCGAAACAGTAGTGGGGGACACTGTTCCCGCCGCAATTTGCGCGGCAGTTGTGCCCGGCGGATACGTAGCGGTTTGCGAAACCGCATTCGGCAATCCAATCGCGATTAGTCCGGGCAGAATGACGAGCAATGGAAAAAACATTTTCGGCAGCGCTGCAATCAGAGGAGTTCTTCGCGCCGCGCTCATCGAATGCGCGGCCATCGCGCGTTGTACCACTAGAAAATCCGTGCACCAGTATCCGAACGAAAGCACGAATCCCAATCCCATCGCCAGTCCGAACCATTCCACGCCCAGCGGATTTGTGTGCGCGTTGCTCATTCCCATCCACGCGTGCGTCATTTCCGCGGGCACGCGCGTCTTCAGCCCGTCCCATCCGCCCACGCTCTTCAGGCCGAGCCATACCAGCGGCAGAAATCCCGCGACAATCAGAAAAAATTGCAGAACCTCGTTATAAATCGCGCCGCTCAGTCCGCCGAAAAATACGTAGATCAGAACCACCAGCGCGGAAACCAGAATCGAAACGTGAAAGACGCCGGCGGCTGAAATTCCAAGTCTTGCAAGAGGCGCGTCGAACAAATGCAATGTCTGAATCAGCCGAGCCATGGCGTACATCGAAATGCCCGAAGAAAAAATCGTCATCACCGCGAACGAAACAGCATTGAGCGCGCGCGTCTTTTCATCGAACCGTAGCCGCAAATATTCCGGCACCGATCGCGCACGTGATCCGTAATAAAACGGCATCATGAATACGCCGACAAACACCATCGCCGGAATCGCGCCAATCCAATAAAAATGGCTGGTTGCAATTCCATATTTCGCGCCAGAAGCAGCCATGCCAATCACTTCCTGCGCGCCGAGATTCGCGGAAATAAACGCGAGTCCGCAAACCCACGCAGGCAGCGCGCGTCCAGAGAGAAAAAAATCCGTGCTGGTTTTCATGTAGCGCTTCAGCATCACGCCGATCGCCACGACAAATCCCAGATAGACCAGCATCACAATCCAGTCAATTGGATGCAGCATGAACCCCGCCTCCTCGCACGATCCGTCGAAGCGCATATTAGCCCATCTACCATCATCTGTCCCGCATAAGAATGCTCAAGCTCATCGCAGCATTTGCATGGCTGTTTTCCGGCGGTAAATGTTGTAAATTCGCAGCGCACGGGCCGTAAGGCCGCGCCACCCGACCATGCGCATTCAAAATGTCAATTCTTCGTTTCATCGCTTGATCGTATCCGCGGGATTGCTTTTCGTCCTCGCCGGTTCGAATTCCGTGCGGGCAGCATCGATCACTGACCCCGCCGCGAATCCGGTTGCTGATCTACGGGCCATAATTATTTCCGATCAGGCGCGCTTCACAGTTCTCACTCCGCGCCTGATCCGCATGGAGTGGGCCGCAGACGGCAAATTTGAGGATCGCGCTTCTCTCGTTTTCATCAATCGCCTGATGCCGGTTCCACCGTTCAAAAAATCGGTGCAAAAAAACTGGCTCGTCATTGATACCGGCAAACTCACGCTTCGCTACAAACAAAAAAGCGGCGCTTTCACTTCAGAAAACCTTCAAGTCATTTTCTCATTTAACGGTGCCACATTCACGTGGCATCCCGGTCTTGCCGATAGCGGCAATCTTGGCGGCACCGCGCGCACACTCGATGGAGTGAAAGGCGCGACGTCGCTTGAACCCGGTTTACTTTCGCACGACGGCTGGGTGCTCGTAGACGATTCGGCCCGCACGCTCTTCGACAACAGTGATTGGCCGTGGGCCACAGCGCGTCCTGATGGCCAGATTCAGGATTTATATTTATTCGCGTACGGACACGACTATCGCGCTGAACTCGCTGATTTTATTCGCGTATCTGGAAATATCCCTTTGCCACCGCGATTCGCGTTCGGTATCTGGTGGTCGCGCTACTGGGCTTACACCGACGAAGAACTTCAGCAGCTCGTCGCTGAATTTCGCGATCACAATGTTCCGCTGGATGTTCTGGTGATTGATATGGACTGGCACCCCACTTTCGCCGTGCGCTGGTGGGAAAGCAAAAAAGATGAATCCGGCCACACGCTCGGTTGGACAGGATACACCTGGAACAAACTTTATTTCCCAGACCCGCCAGAATTTCTAAACTGGGCGCATACGCAGGGACTGAAAGTTACTTTGAACATGCATCCGGCTTCCGGCGTACAGCCGTTTGAAGCGCAATATCCTGACATGGCTCGCGCGATGGGCATTGACCCAACTTCAAAGAAATACGTTCCCTTCGATATCGCCAATAAAACTTTCGCCCAGAATTACATGAATATTCTTCACCATCCGCTTGAAAAGCAGGGCGTCGATTTTTTCTGGCTCGACTGGCAGCAGGAAAATAAAACCAGTTTGTCCGGGCTCAGTCCCACCTGGTGGCTGAACTACGTCCATTTCACGGATATGGAGCGCGAAGGAATGCGCCCGCTGATTTATCATCGCTGGGGCGGCCTTGGAAATCACCGCTACGAAATCGGTTTCTCCGGTGACGTTGTTTCCGAATGGCCTTCGCTCGCCTTTCAGCCGGAATTTACCGCCACCGCCGCAAATGTCGGGTACGGATATTGGAGCCACGACATCGGAGGCCACATTCCCGGCAAGGTTGCGCCCGAACTTTATACGCGCTGGCTGCAGTGGGGCGCGTTCAGTCCCATTCTGCGCACGCACATGACGAAGAATCCCGAAGCCGAACGCCGCGCCTGGGCATTTCCCGAAGAATATGCGGAAATTATGCGCAATTCTTTGCTTCTGCGCCATGCGATGATTCCTTACATTTACACCGCGGCGCGTGAGACTTACGAAACCGGCGTTTCGATTTGCCATCCTCTCTATTACGACTATCCGGAAGCGCCCGAAGCGTACGCCGCAAACTCAAATGGCGAATACGCTTTTGGCGATAGCCTGATCGTTGCTCCGGTCACATCCCCGCTTGATGCGACTTCGCAACTTGCGAAGCGTTCCGTCTGGCTACCTGAAGGCGAATGGATCGAATGGCCGACGGGCGCGCACCTTCACGGCCCCGCGCGGATGGATCGCACATTCCGGCTGGACGAAATTCCTGTTTACGCTCGCGCCGGAGCTATCGTTCCGATGCAGCTCGCCGAGTCATCTCCTTCCGCCGGCGCAGAATTTTCGTCGGCGACGACTGCAACGACGACAGCGTCAGCCGAGCGGCGTCCCGATCCGCTCGTTCTGCAAGTTTTCCCCGGCGCACGCGGCGAAGGGCGTCTGTACGAAGATGCCGGCGACACGCTCGGCTACAAAAACTCCGAATTCGCCTGGACGAATTTCGCGCAGCAGCGCCTTGCGGACGGTTCGCTCCAAATCCAGTTGCAGCCTGCGCGCGGCGAATTCCCCGGCATGGCTGATTCCCGCTCGTACCAACTTCGCCTGTCGGGCTTCTGGCCTCCGGAATCAGTCGCTGCCGGTGGCGTCGATATCCGCTACGCTGGCCCGGAAGCAACGCCGGCGGGATTCGCTCATCCCGGTTGGCGCTATGACGGTGAAACAGCCACCACGATCATTAACTTGCCTGAATTCCCCGTCACACAGATCGTTGACGTTCACGTGAAATTCGCCGCTCACTTTGTGGATGACGATCGCCTCCTCGATGGCGCGCCTGGAAAGCTTGCGCGTCTTCACGGTGCGATGCACATGCTTGAGAATTCCTGGGATCGCGGATGGGCGCCGGATATTTTGCTCGAGGCCGCGCAAACCGGCCGCCGGATTTCGCTACATCCGGAATCTGCGGTGGAAGAACTCCGCAAACTCAATCGCGCGTGGCCGGAGATTCTCAAGACCATCGATTCCTCAGATGTGAATCGCGCCAGATTTATCGAGTCGGCGCTTGCCCACCTAAAGAACTGAGGATGCAGGGCTTAGAGGGAAAATCTTCGTATATTCTGTCAGGGATGCTTCCGGCCGCACATACTTCAAAATCAGCGCCGAACTGCGGCTGCCCGCCAAGGAAAAGTTTAATCACCGGCCTCAAAGTGCGAAGCCGGAGATCCTTCAGGTCAACGAACGTAGTCGGCTCGTTTCAGGATGGCGGCGTCCAGAGTTGCTAATGATTTTGGGGTTGTGGGGATTGTCTTTGCGGGCCGGGAAGTTCTCGATATTCGGGGCTGCGCATCTCGGTGCTTAGCGAGGCTATTGCGGCGTTTTCGTCGGCGTGAAAATCTTCGGAGTAGCCGTAGGATGGGGCGCTTAGCATTTGATATCCGTAATATAGATTTAGCGCAGTGCTGCCGATGGGATCGAAATATACGCGGCGTTCATAGGCGTAGGCTTTGGCGGAGGTGATTTTCAGCGGGGCGTCTTTGGCGTTTTCAATTACGATTCGGAATGGAACCCAGACTTCGTTGGGCAGATCGATGGCGACGGATTCGCTTTCGACGAGCATGCCATTGCGCACAATGTGAATGCGGCGAATGCTGGTGTTCGTGATGGTGTTTCCAAGAGGAGTGAGAACCTGGATGCCGCGGGCGAAATTTGTTTCCGAGGGATCGATTTGAAGCACGACGCGGGCGACCGGTTCATTTTTAGAATCACTCCAGGTGAGGACCGTCGAGCTGCCGTCTTCGGTGATGGGGAGATCGCCGGAGTCGGGAGTGAAAGCGGAATTGTGAATGTGTGAATTAACGGCGACGGCTCCTTTTATTTTTTCGGGCGCAATTTTTTCCAACGTGACGCGAAGGAAGCGGTGCTTCGTCGGGCGGAAACGCAGAATGGATTCTGATCCGAGAAATTCGTGCGTAAAATCGAACAGGACGGAGGTGCCGAGGTCTTCACCTTTCTCTTGCATTTCACTGTCCAGTCCTTCGATGTGGGCTTGTGCGACGAAATCCCAGATGCCTTCGAGCTTCAGTTGAATCTGGTCGCATTCGGAAAGGCCCGATACTTCAATTACGAATTGCGTTTCGCCGTTCACGCGTTCCATGTTCAGCAACGTGGCTTCGCCACGCTGGGCGGAACTGCTGCCGCGCTGGATCATCAGCGCGTAGGGCACTTCGCTATCGCCAGCGTACAGACGCAAATCTGCCAGGTCGCGCCGGGCGTGCATCCAGATGTGATCGTCGAGGACAACGAAATTCTGTTTGTGTGGCGTGACGCCTTCGACCTTGCGCATAACGCCGTCGCCTTTGCCGCCCGCGGTTTGACACAAGGCGGCTAGCGCTAGCGCGCTGAGTACAGTTAGAACAGAATTGAATGGCCGGTTGCTCATGGCTGGACTCCTACTAGAGCTGATTCGATTTCAGACGTGCACGGTTCCTAAACGGTTTTCACCGGGCCAAAGTGTTCAGTAAATAACTGTGCCAATCCCTGTAATAGTACTGCTCACCGGAAGCCGTTTTCCATCCGATTGTTTTTCAGGGGCCCGGCGTTCGGATTGGACGAGTGGCGCGAGCACTGAGATTTTCAAGGCGGCGCGGTGACTCGTTAGAGGTCAACTCAAGCTCGTGAACTCATGCCGTTTTGTGCTTTCCACGAGAGTAAGTTATTTTGGAATTGACCATTATGTCCGCCGCGCCACGGAAAGATCCACTCGAACGCAATTCGCCTCAGTTGGGCCAATCTTCATTCATTCAACTTGATCGCGAAGTGTGCGCGAATCTTGCTGCGGCGGAGTCGCGCGAGTGGGTGGTGACGAATGGGCTTGGGAGCTTTGCGTCGGGAACTGTTGCGGGGCTGCTTACGCGGCGATATCACGGATTGTTAATTGCCGCGCTGGATCCGCCGAGAAAGCGCACCCTGCTGGTGACGAAGGTGGACGAAATTGCGGCGGTGGTCGGCGCTACATATATGTTAGGCGCGAACCGCTGGGCGGGCGGCACGGTGGATCCGCAAGGGTACACGTTTCTGGAATCATTTTGGCTGGAAGGCAATGTGCCGGTCTGGAGGTACGCGTTCGGCGGCGCGATTCTTGAAAAGCGAGTGTGGATGCAGCACGGCGCGAACACAACTTATATTGAATACCGGATGGTGCGCGGCGCGGACGCAGTGAATCTTACGGTTAAGGTGATGGTGAATTACCGCGATCTTCACGGAGAGACGCGCGGCGAGAACTGGCGAATGAGCGTCGAGCCGTGCGAAACGATGGGGGCAAAGGGCCTGCGCATCACGGCGTTTGACGGTGCGATTCCGTTTTATCTTTTCAGTGCGTCGGCTTCGGTTGAAGCTGCGCAAGAGTGGTATTACAACTACGATCTCGCTGTGGAACGCGAGCGCGGGCTGGGCGACCGCGAAGATCATTTGCACGCGGCTACGTTTCGCGCGTCTGTTGCGGCGGGGCAGACAGTGACGCTGGTGTTCACGACGGATGCGGCGCCGAATCTGGATACGAGTGCTTCGATTGCCGCGGAACGAGCTCGATCTGTTGACCTTCTAGCGCGGGTACAAGGGACGCGGGTGCCGACAATTTCTTTTGTGGATGCGGCCACGCGCGTCGCAAATTCAGATCCCGTCAAAAATGCGCTCGAGTCATTGGCAGCGACGCGGCGATCGAGTGCAGGCATCACCGCGCGAAAGACGGGGCGAACATCATCGTCAGACTTTTCTTCGGCACCGTCGTGGATGCAGCAGCTCGCGCTTGCGGCGGATCAGTTCCTTGTTGAGGAGCCGTCGCTACCTTTGTTTGAAACAAAAACTGCAAAAGGCGTGGCAAGCATCATTGCGGGATATCCGTGGTTCGGCGTTTGGAGCCGCGACTCCGCGATTTCTGTTTCTGGTCTGGCGTTGGTGACCGGTCGCGCAGCATTCACGCGGGATCTTCTGCGGAACGGCGCAACTTTTATTGACGGCGGGATGCTGCCAAATTATTTCCCCGAGCAAGGCGAAGCTCCGGAGTTCAATAGCGTGGATGCGGCGCTGTGGTTCGTCGAAGCCGTGCGGCAGTATCTGGACGCGACGCGCGATTTCGATTTCGCCCGGGAAGTTCTCCCCACGCTGGCGCAAATCGTGGGAGCGTATTCGCGCGGCACTCGTTTCGGTATTCATGCCGATCCCGCGGACGGGCTTTTATTCGCCGGAGAGCCGGGCACGAATCTGACGTGGATGGATGCGAGAGCCGGCGGGAAGGTGGTTACGCCGCGCATCGGAAAGCCAGTGGAAATAAATGCGCTGTGGATCAATGCGCTGAAAACGCTCGCGAATATTGCGCGGCAACTGGGGCAGCCAAGTTTGGAATTTCAGGGATTAGCGAAACGTGCGCGGGATAATTTTGAGCGATTCTGGAATCCAGAGCGGCGGTGCTGCTTTGATGTGCTGGACGGGCCCGACGGAAATGATGCTTCGATCAGGCCGAATCAGATTTTCGGGGTTTCGCTGCCGGTCAGCGGACTGACGGCTGTTCAGCAGCGCGCGGTAGTGGATACGTGCGCGCAACATTTACTAACGCCATATGGTTTGAGGAGCCTCGCACCGGATGAACCGAAATATTCGCGGCAGTTTACGGGGACGGGGGAAGAACGCGCCGCGGCATACCATCAGGGAACTGTGTGGGCATGGCTGCTTGGCCCGTTTGCGCTGGCGCATTTTCGCGTGTATCGGGATGCCGCCGCGGCGCTGCGATTATTTGACGCGATACCGGGGCACATGAAGGAAGCGGGGCTGGGAACAATCAGCGAAGTGTTCGATGCGGAGGCGCCGTTTACGCCGCGGGGATGTCCTGCGCAGGCGTGGAGTGTGGCCGAAATTTTGCGGGCGTGGATTATGATTCGTGCGAGCGGCGGAAAATAGATAAAAGCGGTTTTATGAACGTTCTTATTGGCTGCTCGGCAAACCTCAGGTGTTAAAACCCCTGAAATCGAACGACCGTACGGCACGGCTGAAGGCGTGCCCTGTTACAAACCGCTTCTGAAATGACCGATGGTATTAGTCGCGAAACTTTATTGCGGAGGCGTTATTGCGGAGGACTCGGTGCAGAGATGGCGGGCTTGCGGCGCAGGATTTGGGTCAGCCAGGGCAACATGAATGAAATCCAGAGGACACATTCAAATGGCAACCCGCGCAGAGTGACGACAAGAACTACGATGCTGACGCCGAATCCCCAGAACATTAATTCGCCGAGAAATCCGTCGAGCCAGTTCGGCACGTTGCCCGCCGACGGAACACCAGACGAGAGGGAAGCGAGCAGCCGGGGAACCGCCGAGCAATATTCTCGATAACTTTCCCCCTGGGATTCGCTGAGTTCGGATTCTTCGCGCAGGATGAGCCGGTAAGTAAAAATAAACATTCCGATTGCCAGGACAAAAAATCCGACGCAGCTCATCGTCATTCCCATTCCGAATCCCATGATCACATTTCCGAGGTAGAGAGGATTGCGAACGTGACGGAAGGGGCCGTCGGCCACCAGGCGATCGGTGTGCAGCTTGGAATCGTGCATGACAGAAGCGTGCAGGTAAGAAGTGCCCCAGGTGCGGATTGTGGCAGCCACGAACACGAGCGCGGCGGCCGCGCTGAGGACGATTCGCACCCAGATAATATCGTTGAAGCGGGGAAATTGAATGGCGAGCCAATTGGCCACTGTTTGAGCGGCGTTTTCTTTGTCAAATGCGTAGCACAAGTAGGAGATACAGAAGAGCAGGGCGAAAAACCACACGCGAAACTTGAACTCTGTTTTCGTTCCTGCAAATCGCTTGGCCAAGAACTACCTCAATGAACGAAAATATTTGGTGCGCGAAGCGTAGTGTGTGGTGCTGAGCGCGTCAAGATGGGTGACAACGGGTGAAGCTTTAGAGAGCGTGGGCCGTTGACTTGCATTGCGAGCGCGGCGAAACTGGACGGCACATTCGAGCTGCGGAATCAATATTCCCAGGATGAATCAGCGGGGAGGCGAGATGGCGGAGAACTTAGCGGATTTCAATAAATTTCGCGCGGACTTGAACGAAGAAATTCTTGGCTGCGGACATTTGGGCATGAAGCGATTTTTCGCTCTGGATCATCAGGCGTACGAGCCTGGCGCACTGACGACAAAGACGAAGGAGATGCTCGGACTGACCGCGTCGATGGTGCTGCGCTGCGATGATTGCATCACGTATCATCTGGTGCGTTGCGCGGAAGAAGGTTGGACGCGCGCGGAAGTGATTGACGCGCTGAATGTGTCGCTGATTGTGGGAGGATCGATTGTGATACCGCACGTGCGGCGCGCGTTTGCGCGGATGCGGGAGATTTCGCAACTGAAACCGTAATACAATTGCTGAAGACCAGACCAATTTTGTGAAGACCGCTGCTATTCTGTGAAAACCACGCCGACGGCAGTTTGCTCGGATTGCGGGCCCGGTTCAAGTTTCACTACGTAACCGCGAAGGCGCATGGGATGTTCCGCCGGAGTTTCCTTGCCCGGATCACCCATCTCCACTTGCAATTCAGATTGCAGGCGCGGACTGTGGCTCAAATAGAGCATCGCGCCCTGCAACGTCAGATCGCGAATCACAGTTTCTTCCTGGAATGCGCGGCCGTCGGAAGTATAACCAGTGATCCTCGCACGCAAATTTCCATCGCGGCGTTGTCCGGTACGCGTCGTGGGCAGATGTATGGCCATCTGTTCCGCGCCCAATCCCATCGCCATGCCTTCGGTGGCGGCCCACACATTGTCAAAATGCTGGCGCGCCTGACGAAGCAATCCGTCCACTTCGCGATCGGACGCATCGGGATCGTGATGGAACAAAACCAAATTCCGCGCGCCCGCTTCGCGCGCTACCTGCGTGCCCGCAAGCCAGGAAGAATGTCCCCAACCACGGCGCGGCCCAGCGAGTTGTTCGGGAGTGTACTGGGCGTCATTGATGAAAATGTCGGCGCCGCTCGCGAGCTTCACCAGATTGCGATCCAGTTCGGCGTCGCCGGGCTCATTGTCAGTGGCGTATGCAATAATTCCCGCGGACGTTTCAAACCGGAAACCGAGGCAGCCCTGCGGATGATTCAGCCAGAAGACGCTAATCTTCGCGTCGTCAATCTGAAATGTTTCGCCGCCCGCAATTTCGGTGAACTCGCGCTCGGCGGACATGGCGCTGACGTTTACCGGAAAATACGGATACGCCATTTGCGTCTCGAAGACCTGCTTCAGGCTGTCGCGTCCCAGAAACTTTGAGCGGAAACTATAAAAGTGAAATTTGTTTTGGGGTGAATACAGGGGCGCGAAAAACGGAATGCCCTGAATGTGATCCCAGTGATAGTGGGTAACGAAAATGTGCGCATGAATCGGCGCGCCGCCCTTTTCATTCGGAAAACTAGCTCCTTCCGGACTTTTTGTGAGCGTGCCATTGCTGCCCGGAATTATGCTGGCGGTGGAGTTGTACCCGGCGAGGTGACTGCCCAACGTGCGCACACCGGTGCCGCAGTCCAGAATGAAGCGCGTGCCACCGGGAGTGGTTAATTCCAGGCACGGCGTATTCCCGCCGTAGCGCCAGGTGGCCTGGTCCGCGGTGGGAGTCGAACCGCGCACTCCCCAAAATCGAATTTGCGCCGTGTTTGCGCTCAAGAGGTTCTCGCGGTGCGTTTCGCGTTGCGAATAGGTTCAGCGCGTGTCGTAGATATGGCGGTGTGCATGGGAACCGCGCGGGAACGCAGGCCGCGATGTCATCGGCGGTGCAATGCGAACGAAGCCGCAATTAAAAATGTTAAACAGGGCTACCCGCTGAGTCAATTGGCATTCCGAGCGATGACGCGCAAAACGCAAGATGTCCGGTATTGCAAGACTCCCCACGAATGCGCAGACATTAGGGGCGCTGGTACTGATTTTCGATTGTGTCTCTTACTGTACAGTGATCACCATGGGCGTCTTCTACGATGCTGCGCATGGGGAAACAAAGCGCCTCTGAAACCATCACCGTGGGGCGATGATTTTGGAGTACCCGGATTCCAGCGCGCGACGAAACGGTGGGCGTTTGGCCGCGCGCTGGAAGTCAATTCAGTCAGGCACACAGGGGGCATTGAAATGAAGCCGAGCACGGAAAACAAAGTAGCGGGAAAGATTCACGAAGTGAAGGGCGCGATTAAGGAAAAGGCGGGGCGGCTGACAAATAATCCGACCATGGAAGACGAAGGCACCGGCGAAAAAATCGCCGGGAAAGTGCAAAAGAAAATTGGGCAGGTGCAAAAAGTGATTGAGAAATTCTAAGGGCGAGATGGATCTCTAGTACTCAGGCGAGAGATTTTTGGTATCTCTTTTGTAGTTCATGCCCACCGCAATAAAGAAAGCTCCCAGTATTAAGCAGACGCTTCTCTGCCCAATATCGCGGTAGCTTGGGGCAAGAGGCAGAATGGCCCCTAACAAATAAAGCCCGCCGGCGATGAACCAGAGAATGTAATTAGTTTTTTTGCTCATGGTATGCGCCGTTCAGTCGCCGGATTTCTGGTACTTTCTTTGGGCGCTGGCGCCTATGACGACCCAGAAAGCGCCCGTTGCAATGTAAGAAATTCTGCGCCAATTCTCGGGCGGCTTCGCCGAAAGTGGGAAAAATCCGGCAATCATGAATAACACGCCAGCGATATACGGCAGAACGTATGTACTTTTCTTTTTCACGCTAGGTGCCGAGTCTGGAGGGACGCGTGATAGGGTCGGCATTCCTCTCGTTGAAACTACATCCGTCCTAGACGCATGCCTGCTAAGCGTCACCCTCTAAATGATCTTGTTTCTACCATAAGCGGTTTGGCGTTAGCTTGCGCGTCATTTCGAGCGATTTGCGGTAGTAGTCTTTGTGCTGCAAATTTTCCGCGGCTTCGCGATCCACTAGAACGGTTACGTCGCGATGCATTTGCAACGCTGACGCGGAGACGGACGCGGTTACCGGACCTTCGACCGCCAGTGCGACGGCTTTCGCTTTTGCAGCGCCGGATGCGAGCATGAGAATTCGCCGGGCTTCCAGAATTGTTCCGATACCCATGGTGATCGCGGTTGCGGGCGGTTCTTGACCCGGCGGAAAATTATGGCGATTGTCTTCGACGGTCTGTTGCGTGAGAGTCTTCGGGCGTGTGCGCGAGGCGAGGCTAGACGTCGGCTCGTTGAAACCGATGTGGCCGTCTTTGCCGATGCCGACGACTTGCAGATCAATTCCTCCGGCGCGGCGAATTTCTTCTTCATACCGATCGCAAATTTCAACGAAGTTATCGCGCGCAGTGCCACCGGGAATATGGATTTGCGAGGCGGTGATGTTGACGTGATCGAACAGGGCTTTGTGCATGGCGGAGCGAAAACTCTGCGGATGGCCGGCGGGCAGTCCGATGTATTCGTCGAGGTTGAAGGTTACGACGCGCGAAAAGTCGAGACGTTCTTCGCGGTGCATGCGAATGAGTTCGCGATACATTCCTCGCTGCGTGTCGCCTGTAGCGAGGCCGACGCGCAAATCGGGTTTCTTGCGGATTGCATTGGCAATCATTCGCGCCGCTTCGCGGCTGAGTTCGGTGTAGTCGTCGGTGATGAATACGAGCATGGATTTGGCCGCGCTAAGGATAACGTAACACCTGGACGCACGCGTTCCAAGTTTTACGATGGAATTGCAGGGCGCGCCGGCATGAAACGGGCTTGCGCTCAATGATAGACGCTGGTACGGGTTGATGTCTCGATGTGATTGCGAGCCAACCAAAGGAGCGGGTATGCTGAGACGCGCGATGTTGACTTCGATTATTGCACTAACCGCTGTGGTGATTTTCGCGCAGGGCGGAGCCGTGGATACGAGTGCGCCCACTCCAGTAACGGGCGAACCGCAGAAAACATCTTCTGGCGTGAGCTACTGGGATATTACGGAGGGTACGGGCGCGATTGCAAAAAAGGGGCAGACTGTGACCGCGCATTATACGGGGTGGCTGTCGACTGGCAAGAAAATCGACAGCTCGGTGGATCGAGGTAAGCCGTTAAAGTTCAAGCTGGTTGCGGGCGATGTGGTGCAGGGATGGGTTGACGGCGTGCCCGGCATGAAGGTAGGCGGGAAGCGTCAATTGAGAATTCCGCCGAAGCTTGGATACGGAGAGCGTGGAGCTGGAAATGGTCTAGTCCCTCCGAACGCGACATTGATTTTTGATGTGGAGTTGCTTTCGATTGATAAGAAGTAAGACGCGAGCGGGCGCCGCGAAACTAAATTGAATGTGCTGATGACTTGCGAGCGCTTGATTTAAGCGGATGATCAGGCGCGAGTGGTTGCGTGACGTTCGACCATGTGGCGATCGGAATCGTGGCGTTCGGATTCCTGGCGCTTCAAAAGTTGCTTCAACCGGTCGCAGGCCCGCAATAGCGAACTATACGATTCGTTGACGGGCTGTGCTTGTTTCGACGATTTCGCGGCGTCCATATCCGAAGCTACTTCCAGGCAAAGATTGGTGGCGCGGCGTGCGCGCTCGGCGGCGATTAATGCAAGAATTTCGTCGTCGGCGTGGCCCTGAAGCTGGCGTTCGCGCAATTGCTGGGCGACCGTGGCGGCGGTGCGAATGTAATCCACGGCGTCGCGAAATTCCTTCAGCAACCGAAGATCAATTCCCTGATTGCGGAGCGAGGTTTCCAGCTTTCGCAATTCGACCGCGGTTCTCTTCACTTGTAAATCCACGCCCCAGAACGTTTCACTGGGAGCTACCAGCTCAATGATGATGCCGTTGGAAACTCCTGCGCGGGAATTAGGCGTGGCGAGGACGCGCGCATCAAGTGTTTCCGCGGAAAGAAAATTTGTGAGCGTAATTCGGGTGCCAAGTTCGGGATAATTCGCCATTTCCAGGAATCCACCGCGAATATTGACCTGGCGTCCGATGGCTTCCTGTTTGGCGGGCGTGCCGTCGACTGTCTGCCAGCTTGCCTCGATGGGAACAGCCACAGGAAAGCGCGCGCTCTTTCGCAATTCGACTTTTGTACCGTCTGGATTTGTGGATCGTCTTGTAACGCGCACCGTGGGGCCTCTTCGTGAGTGGATTTCTAGCGTTCAGTTTGAAACAACAGAGTAGAACTGTGGCCCGTGTTGCGCCATAGTACTTGAGGGCAACAAAAGTACAGTTCGAGAAAACGTTGATTTAGTGGGTGCCAATTCGAAATGGTACCTGCTAACTTATTCCTGCCGCGCCACTTACGCGGATGCCGCTGAACAAAGTGCTGCAAAGTGCAGCACTTGTTCCACGTGGAACAATTTGATGATAGAGAACGCTTTTAAACTTGAGCTGCGCCAATCACTTCCTGTGCTTCATTCTCTGCACGCTGTCTGACTGATTTCTGGATTGACGCGGTCGCAGCCGCCCGTGAAGATTCGGCCTGGGCACTCATCAAGTTTTCGGCGTGGATAAAGGTAACATCGGAAAAGCCGAGCGTTGTGAGGATGTGGCGCAGGTAAGGCTCCTGAAAATCCACCGCAGCGCGAGGAGTTCCGGCTGGATAGCTGCCGCCTCGTGCGGTGATCACCACGGCTTTCTTGCCGTGTAGCAGACCCTTGGGGCCCGACGTATCATAGACGAAGGTTTTGCCCATGCGGACTACTTGATCGATCCAGGCCTTCAGCTCCCACGAGATCATATGGTTATACATCGGGGCGCCGATGATGACGGTATCCGCCGCGCGGAGTTCTTCGATCAATTCATCGGAAATCGAAAGGTACTGGCGCTGCTCCGGGGTTAGCTTGGCGGGATCGGCGTAGGTTGCTGACCAATGATCGGTGATGTGGGGAAGCGCGGTGGTGGCCAGGTCACGCTCGGTGATTGAGCCGGCCGGGTTTTCAGATTTCCAATACTGGACAAACCGGGCGGTCAAGCGGCGAGATTCGGAACTGGCGCGAGCACTGGAATCGATGCGAAGTAAGTTCATAAAGCCTCCAAATTGTTTTGCGCCCACCCATGCGGGGTGGTATACTCATACTACTTGCTTACTATAAATAACTACTAGGATTTGTAAAGTAGGCACTTTATAGTAACTCAGTGAGGCGAAAGGTAGCGCTATGACGAAACAAGCAAAGCAGTCACAGGGGAAGGCCGAAGCGGGCTACGGGGCTCACGTGTGCCCTATTGGAGGGCTGCTGGAGACGCTGACGCGGCCCTGGACACTGCACATATTGTGGACGCTCAGCAATAACGGGCCTACGCGGTTCGGGGTGCTGCGGAGAAGTGTTGAAGGCATCTCGTCACGTGTGCTGACCGAACGGCTGCGCGCGCTGGAAGAGAAGGGGTTTATCTATCGCGAGTACAAGCCGACCATTCCGCCGGAAGTGACGTATGGATTGACGAAGCGCGTGAAGGACATCCAAAAAGTGCTGGCTGATCTGGGGCGTTTGGCGCAGAAGTGGCAGATGGAGGACACACCGGCGGACAATGTCGGCACGAAGGCCGCAGGGCAGGTCCCGGCGAGTCTGGCAAGCCCTTCAACCCAAGCTGCGCGGTAATGGCGAGTGTCTTGATGATTTCGCGCGAGCCAAATAATCGAGCTAGGCGCTTGCGTGATCCAAAACAGCGATTGCGGCGGAATCTAGATGGAGTTCCGTCGCGCCGATTAGATCATTCAATTGTTCGGGGCTGGTGGCGCTGGCAAGCGGCGCGGTGATTCCGGGGCGCGCCATTAGCCAGGCCAATGCAACTTTTGCAGGACTGGAATTTGTTTCCTTGGCGATTTGATCGAGAGCGGCGAGAATTCGGAATCCGCGTTCGTTGAGATATTTTTTCACTCCCTGACCGCGGCCACTTTTAGTGAGGTCGGCTTCGGAGCGGTATTTGCCGGTAAGAAATCCGGCCGCTAATGAAAAGTACGGGATCACGCCTATTCCCTGTTCCACGCAAAGGGGCTGAAGCTTGGATTCAAAATCGGCGCGAGTGTAGAGATTGTATTGCGGCTGCAAACATTTGTAGGGGGCAGGCCGCGCTGTTTGCTGACGTCCAGCGCTTCGGTCAGGCGCTCGGCAGTATAATTGGACGCTCCAATGACGCGAACTTTTCCGCTTTTAATTAATTCCGCATGGGCTTCGAGAGTTTCGTCGAGCGGAGTTTTCTGGTCGTCGATGTGGGACTGGTAGAGATCAATGTAATCGGTTTGCAGACGTTTGAGCGATTCGTCAGCGGACGCAAGGATGTGAGACTTGGAGAGGCCTTCCTTGCCGGACGGCATCTTCATCCCGACCTTTGTGGCGATTATTACGTTTTTGCGATTTCCGGCGCGCGCAAGCCACTTGCCAATGATCGTTTCGGATTCACCGCCCTGGTGGCCGGGAACCCATCCGGAATATGTATCGGCGGTATCAACCAAATTGAAGCCGGCGGAAACGAATGCGTCGAGTAATTTGAATGATGTGGGTTCGTCCGCGGTCCAGCCAAGAACATTTCCGCCAAAACCGAGCGGGGCTACTTCAATTCCGGAGTTTCCTAGTTTTCGTTTTTGCATGTTGGTTGGATGAAGTTTGGACGCCGGTGGTTACAACGCGTAAAACTTTGCTGGGCGTTTTGCTAGCGCGCTACACGCCAGGGCGAGGTGGTCTGCCAAGTCTTGAGCTGGTCGAGCGCCCACTGTGTGGATTTATCGGCGTGGCAGGTGGTGCAGGGATTTGGGATTTTGAATTGTTCGGTCAGGCGCGGAGAAATAAATTGGAAAGTGTGGGCGCTGACCATGTTGTCGCCCAATGTTTGCTCGATCTTCGGCATGTGGCACGCGGTGCATTGGCTGGCCGGGCTGTTCGCTGCGTGATGCGTATGTTCGGCGATCGAACCTTTCAAGCTGGCCGGACCTGCGGCGCCATCGGGGCCGTGACACGTCATGCAAAGATCATTTCCGGTCTTAATTAGGTTTGAAGTGTGCTTATTGCTGTGCACATGGTGGCAATTGAAGCAGCGCATGCCTCGGTGATACATGACGCTCTGCGTGAAATCATTACCCTGCATGCGGTTCTTGTGTGAAGTTCCATTCGCGTAGTGGTAAAAGTCTTCAGTACCGAGGCGATTTTCTTCGAGATTCCAAAAATCAGCGAGTCGATCTCCCGGTAAATAGCCGACCGGCCAATCAACATATTTTCCTTCGGTAGGAATGGTGAGCGGGCGTCCCTGACTGTGGCACTGCATGCAGGTGTCATTCGCGCGCACGACGTCCAGCCTCACAGGATTGACGATATTTGTGCGCGTAGGGTGAGCCGCGTGCGCGCTTCCGGGCCCGTGACATTTTTCGCAGGCAACGTTCCATTCGGTGACCTGCTTGGTTTCGAGATTGTAATTCAGCGAATGGCAGCCATCGCAGAGCGGGCCCGTGGGGCGCTCGAAATTGCTGGTCGGATAGAATTGCGTCCACCAATCGCTGCCGTCGGGAACGTGGTAGGGAAGCCACCGATTGTGTTTGATGTCCCACTGCGCGGGCAGCGCGAAATAATCATCGCCGCGTTTGGTGAAGTAGCGCTGCTTTCACCGGCTTCCATAAACAAAAGCGACCTGACTGAGATCGAAATTGACGTTCGGATCCGGATGCGAGAAATCTCCGAGAACCGCTTCGGGATGTTCCTTTGGATCGCGCACGACGTTGGCCATGCGGGTTTGTTTCCAGCTTTGGAACAGTTCTTCGTGGCACTTCTTGCAGTTTTCCGAGCCGACGAAGTGTGACTTTTGTGTGGCAGCAGGTGTTGCAGAAGGCGCAGGCGGTTTGCGTTGCGCAGGTTGCATGGAGCTAGCGAAGAGTGCCGCGATGGAAAGAGCAGCCGTGTGAATAAGGAATCGATGACACATCACTGTCTTCGGCACTGCCGAGTTATCCCCGCCCGAAAAATCTGTAATCATTTTACTCTGAACTCATCGATGGGAAAACGGCGTTCGCTTCCATCTTCATCGGATGCGCAAGCAAGGGAGCATAGTAGAATACCGCGATGCACGTTCACGCACACGGGCACAATCGCGCTGGGCCCTCGCAGGCGATGCCTGGCTCGGGCGTAATGGCCGGAGCGGTGGCGGCGTCACTGTTGCTTGTAGCGGTGGAATTGACCGGCGGCGTGATGGGGCATTCCATCGCGCTGATCAGTGACGCGGTACACAATTTGACGGATGTTCCTTCGCTGGCGATTGCGTGGATTGCGATGCGGGTCGCGGAGCGTCCCGCGAATGCCGAGAAAACCTTTGGCTATCACCGCGTGGGAACTCTGGCGGCGTTTGTAAACGCGATTATCCTCGTGCTGATTTCGGGCTTCCTGTTCTATGAAGCGTGGGAACGCTTTCGCAATCCGCAGCCTGTGCATGTGGGAATCATGATGGTGATTTCGCTTGTGGCGCTGGCGATCAACGGCGGCATCACTCTGGCGGTAGTGCGTGGCCGGCGTGATTTAAATGTGCGCGCGATTTTTATTCACAATCTGGGGGACGCGCTTTCCAATATCGCGATTCTGGGTGGAGCGCTTGTGATTCGCGCCACGGCGGCACAGTGGCTGGATCCGTTGCTGGGCGCGGCGATTGGTGCGATGGTGCTGTGGTCAAGCATCGGAATTCTGCGAGAGGCATCGCACATTCTGCTGGAAGGATTGCCGCGGGGCATGGAACTGGAAACGGTTGCGAAGGCAATACTGGCTGCCTCGGGAGCTCAGGAAGTGCACGACATTCACATCTGGACCCTGGGAACGGATTTGCACGCGCTCTCTTGCCATGTGCGCATTCCGGATATGCATCTGGAGCAATCCGAGCAGCTTCTTCAAAAAATTCGCGCGAAGCTGGCGGATGACTTTCACATTTCCCACACGACGATTCAATTTGAGCGCGCGGGGTTGCCGCGTGAGGCGGGATTCTTTATGCCGGAGCCGTTCAAGCCGCAATCGTAGCGCCGACACTCTTGTCGGCGCGCATTGGCGGAAAGAACGAAGCGCACATTCGGAAAACTTGCACCGACAAGAGTGTCGGTGCTACTCGAGAAACAAGACCTGGCAGACTTCCCACTCCAGCCGGGTTGTGCTATAAACTTCGAGCCGTGAGAATCCAAGAAGATAAAGCGCCTGTGGCGGCGCCATCGATGCAAGTGCCTGCGACGGTGGCCGAGCATGCGAGTTCGTTTTGTCCGGTTTGTTCGGAAAAGCTGACGGCGCGGAAGTGCAAGCTGATTTGTACGGTTTGCGGGTACTATATGTCCTGTTCTGACTACTATTGATTCACTGCGAAGCCCGGCGGAACACGCTGGGAACTTTTGGGACCACGCCGGAGTCCAAAAGGTTCAGAATTAGCCGGCCAAGTGAGGAGGGTCGATCGTGGCACTGAAGGTAACTCAGCGGGAGATGGACGGAGTAGCGGTGATCGCGCTTGAAGGACGCATTGTGCTCGGAGAAGAGAGCAACGCATTGCGCGAGACGGTGAAGGGTCTGCTGGCGAAGGGCCAGAAGAAAATCGTGCTGAACATGGACAATGTAACGTACATCGACAGCGCGGGGTTGGGAACGCTGGTGGCGTCACATCACAGCGCGAAGTCGCAGGGCGCGGGACTGCGGTTGAGCAACCTCGGCTCAAAGTTTCAGGAAGTGCTTCAGGTAACCAAGCTGCTCACCGTCTTCGACGTGTACGATTCCGAAGCGGCCGCCATCCGCAGCTTCAGCACGTAACAAATTAAGAGTGACGCCTGTTGGGGCGGCGCGCTCTGCGATGTTTTGCGCGGAGTGCCGCTTTGGCGCGGTCGTCGTGTGATTCGCTATGAAAAAAAGGGCGCAGCGAGGAGTGCCCCTACGGCCACCGCTGGCTGCCACTCTAGAATCCGCAGCTATTCCTCAAGACGATAAATCGTAACGCCGCTCAACATTTTAGGGTAGAAATCCGTGGATTTTTGCGGAAGCACTTCGTCCGCCAGCGCCATTTGCATTACTTGTTCCACGCGCACGGGGTTGAGCAGGAAGCAAACTTGCGCGCGGCCTTCCACGACCGCCGACATCGCAGCCGCGGTTTCGCGTTCGTAGCGCGTGTTTGTTTCCTGTCGGACGGATTCCGCGGTGATGCCGAGCCCTTTGTCGAGAATGTAGTCATGAAGCAGGACGACGTCGAGTTCGCGCTGGCGTGGCGATGCATTTGGAAGAGCCTGTGCGAGATCCGCGGTTGGCTTGAGAACCAGCAGCGCAAAGCTATCTCCTCCGCCGTATGCGCCGATTGCGCGTCCCGAGACGCCCGCGAAACAAACTTGCTCTCGCGCAGTTGACGCGCGGCGGCTCGCGGTGCCTTCGAGCGGACCTTCGCGAACGTCGAAAAACTCTGACAGGCGTTTGAGGAGCACGGCATAATTAAAGTTTTGCACGCCCGCGACGACGCGGTGCGTCGGCAGAATTGTGAGACCTTTGCTGTGCGAATTGACGAGCGTCATCATCACTTTTTCGTAGGGCGCATTGGGATTGGATTCGCTGTGTTTCGCGCGCTGCTCGTCGCGATACGCGAGCGCGGTTTCATAACGGTGATGACCGTCGGCGATCACGAGTTTCTTATTAACCATAACCGACTCGATGTTGGTAATTGTTCCGGGATCATCAATCCGCCAAATATAGTGGACGACTCCGAATTCGTCGCGCATGTCCATGGTGGGAGGGGCTGTCGCCACGCGTTCAAGAATTGCGTCAAGACGGCCGATTGGATCGTCATACAGCATGAAAAGCTGGCCGGTGTGCACGCGCGTGTGGCGAAGCAGTTCCAGCCGATCCGCTTTCGGGCCGGCAAGCGTTTGTTCATGGCGGAAAACGACGCCCGCCGAATAATCCTCAAGGCGGCTCAGGGCTATCAACCCTTTGCGGATGTGGTGTTGAGTTGTGCCAGGAACTTCAAATTCCTGAAAGTAAGCGTAAAAGGATGGCGACGGATCCTGCACCAGAACTTTCGCGGTGATCCATTCTTCCAGCGCCCGCGCGGCCCGCGTGTAAACGTCGCTCGCAGCCGTGTCCTCCTCGCGCGTAGGACCTTTTTCCACGGTGATGAGGTTGTACGGACTGGACGCAGCGTAGCGCTTCTGCATTTCCGGAGTGATCTTGTCGTAGGGCTGTGTCAAAACACGCGCGGGATCGGTTTTCGCCGGGTTGTAACGGTAGGCGCGGAATGGAAAGAGTTGGGCCATTAGGCTCTCGCTTGGTATTGGCACCTAAAATTGATTTCGGAAAAACATTCTAGCAGGGTGACGAAAATCGCGCGCGGTTAGATGTGGGAAGCCAGTTCCGTTACAATGGAACTTCACTTGACGACTGACCACTCAACATGGATCGCGAATTACAAAAAACATTCCGGGCTGTGCGTGTGTTGGTGTTCGATTTGGACGGCACGCTCATAGATTCGGCGCTGGATTTGGCGCTCTCGGTAGCCGTGACTCTGGAGTTCATGAATCGTCCCGCGATTCCGCACGAAATTATTTACAGCTATGTGGGAAATGGCGCGCCAACGCTAATCCGAAAGGCGCTTGGGCCGTACGCGTCCGAGGAGGACTGCCAGCGCGGGCTCGAGCATTTCCTGGGCTACTATCGCGAGCACATGCTGGATAACACGGTCACGTATCCGGGAGTCCGTGAAGGATTGGCCGCGCTCGCTCATTTTCCGATGGCCGTGCTGACGAACAAGCCGGTGCGCTTCAGCGAAAAAATATTGGATGGACTCGGGCTCTCTGGGTATTTCAAATTTGTTTACGGCGGAAATAGTTTTGAGCGCAAGAAGCCGGATCCGATGGGGATGCAACTCCTGCTGGCGGATTTTGGCGTGGCGCCGCACGAAGCGATGATGATCGGCGATTCCGAAGTGGATGTGCAAACCGCGCGGAACGCGAACACCTGGGCCTGCGGCGTTACCTACGGGTTGGGAAGCGACCGGCTGGTTCAGCATCCGCCGGATGTGCTTTTGGATAGTCTTGCTGAATTGCCGCCGCTGTTGATTGGCGCGAACAGCGTTTAATCGCCAAAAGCCTGTGCTAATTGCTTGCGTTAGCCGTTGGCGTTGCAGATTTTGGAAGCGCCGCCACATCGAAAACGTAGGCAGTTTGCGCGGCGGTCAGCACAAAAAGGCGTTTGCCGTCATCACTGAATCGCTTCATGGCGATGGGACTGTTGAACTGGAGTTCGTCTCGTTTTTCCATTGTGAAGAGATCGTAGAATAAGAGTTGACCTGCCTCATTTTCAGCGACGATTAATCCCGAGCCTCCGCAAGATTCGGCCGAACGGCCGAAGGCTTTGCCCGTCTGTTCGCCGGAGGCCGCGGAATAAACCAGAACGCGATTCAACGAATCTGAAATCACCACGCGGTCGCCCACGGCGAAAAGATCTCGAATATCAAACGCGCCTTTGTTCGTGTCCACTGCCAGGCCGCCCTTTGATTTTCCGCTGTGAGCATCCACGATTTCGACCAGGAAATTTGTTTCATCATGTTTTACAGGGCTGGCACGTTTCGCGAGATCATCATCGGATTTCAGTTCCAGTGAAGCGGTTCCTGTTGAAAGACGCCAGAGAAACGTCAACGTACTCGAATCAGCCGCGACGAAGACTCGCGGAGCCTCTTTAGGAAACTGGCGTGTCCACATAGATTTTCCAGTGACTGAGTCGCGCACATCGAGCGTGACGTTTTCGCCCAGCCGGCCGTCCTTGCCGTTCGGCTTAGTCACCAAGATGATTGGCCCGTACTGGTGAGCGGCTCCATCTTCCAACTTGAATGCCGGAGCCACGGTCTTTGCCGCTAAATTCAGTTGAGCTACGGCGCGACCAGTCTCCTGAAACTTAGGGAAATCCGCATACAGCGTACCGTCCGCGTCGAAATACGCTCCAGTAAATCCCCGAACATAAAATGGCCGCTCGTTCTTGGTCAGATCCCAAACGCCGCCGCGCGACCTTTCGGAAACGGCCAGCCATTTCATGTCCGGAGAAATCGCGGTAGCCCACAGGGGAGCCAGCGGGCTGCGCGGCAGATTTACCTTCGCGATTTGCTGATTGTTGGATATTTGTTTCAGCGCGATTTCTCCATCGAGTCGTTCTACGACCGCCACGGTGTCGAAAATGTCAAAGGCAGATTCCTTGTCAGCCATGAAGATTTTCTTGGTTTCCAGATCCATTACGCCCATCGCATACTTGTCAATCGGTCGAAGCATCAAGTAGTTTCCGTGAGCTGCGGCTTCCAAATTTTGAGCGCCAAGTGGAAATTCCTCCAAGGTCTCTCCGCCAGGGAAGCGGACGATTGCGGATTTTTTTGGATCGAAAGTATCAATTCCCACAATTCGATCCGGGCCGATGAAAACGAATTCCCTGGATAGCAGTTTTCTGATTGAGTCGCGGAGGGCGAATGTCTTCTGAGTCGTCAAGTCCAGAGCCACCGTAGTTTCGTTGTGCGAAGACGCTACGAAATAATGGCCATCCGGTGAAAAACGCATCGTCAAAATACGGGAAAGAACGTCATCCTGAAGTTGTCCGAGATACAGAGATAAAAACTCGCGAAAGGTTCGAGGCTCGTAGAACGATTTCCTCTCAAGCACTGGTTGTCCGCTCGCGAGATCGTAAACAAGTAAATCAAGAGCTCCGTTGTAGCACGCCAGGAATTTGCCGTCAGGAGAAAGTACCGTTTGCCGGCAACCCTTCAGAACTACCATGTCGTGAAGCTCGGTTCGTTGCTGGTCAGCCAAATTCCAGGTCTCAACACGCAGGCTAGGCGTATAGAACGAAACTGTCTGAGAGTCCGCGGAGAACATGGCCGGAAACGCTTCCGGCGCATCCATCCGGAACAACGGCGCAAACGCCTCGCGTGACAGAATATAAATGCTCGAATCGTCCTGCGCGAGCACGTACTTGCCGTCAGGGCTGAAACGGAGGAATCGAATATCTCCTCTCAGCGGCGGATTCAGCTCTTGTTTGAAAACGACGCCGTGAAGTGATTCTCGATGTCCCAGACCGCTGTAGTTCATCACCGATGTTTTCCAGGATCCAAACTCTGCGGAAGAGGCCGGCGGCCGCGATTCGCCGCAGGTGCCGGGCAGAGACGCTATCTCATTCCCCATTTCACGCAGGCGCCGCTCTTCGGGTTTAGTCGTTCCGAAAACATCCGAGAAAAAACCCCCCGTCTTGCCCTTGGTATCGGCAAAACGGTCCCAAAACTGAACGAATCCTCGAGGATCATATCCCGAAGCTGAGGCAGCGTAGAGCCCAAGTCGATCGGCAACCAACTGAGATGGCTCCTCACGTCTGGCGATACTGGCGGACAGGTCCGGTTTCCGCTTCCTCGAATCTAGAAGCTGGTTATACTTCTCGAAAATGTCGCGCCGGTCGGAAACAGAATTCACGCCCAGTAACTTTTGAAAGCGTTCGCTCATATCGATTGCAAATTGATGGGCAACCATATGGCCTAACTCGTGGCCAAGGAGTCCCGCAAGTTCATCCTCAGTGCGCAAGAAACCGACGAGCTTACGGGTGACGTAGACTCGGCCGCCTGTCGTGCCGAATGCGTTCGCGAACGGAAGGTCAGACAATACGAACTGGTACTTGGTCGAACTCGCCGGAAGATGTTGGACAAGCCGGTCGCCAACGCGCTGCAAATATTCGGCCACGGCCGGGTCGTCAATCACCCGGTACTCGCGCTGAAACTGCTCGGCGACGGCGTCACCCAAATCCATCTCCTGCTGGGTATTAAACATGTTTTCTCCCAGCTTTACGGGTGGGACCGGAGCAGGAGGGCACGCTTTTTGAGCGCTGATCGTAGGCGAAATAAGAACAATTGGCGCAACTAACAGACTTAGGAAAAGGCAAGGTCGAACACGCAAAAGGGGCCTCCTGTCAAACAACTCGGGGAGTGCCGCGTACACTAACACCGTCGCGATAGTTGATTCAACTACTAGTTACGGTACGTGGGTGATTACTTGGACTCATTTGCGCGGTACCACTCCCAGGTGCGGCGCAAGCCTTCTTCAAAGCTGATTTTCGGATCGTAGCCGAGCGTTTTTCGCGCTTCGGTGATATCGGCTTGCGAATGCAGAATGTCTCCAGATCGGGGCGGTTCATATTTTGCCGTCGCGCGTTTCCCTGAGATCTTTTCAAGCAGACGCAGAGTCTCGTTCAGCGTGAAGCGGCCGCCTGTACCTGCGTTAAGGACCTGGCCGGCGCAGTTCGGCGCTTCACACGCGAGTAAATTCGCCTGCACGACATTTTCGATATACGTGAAATCCCTTGATTGCTCGCCATCGCCGAAGATCACCGGCTGGTCATCCGCGAGCAGCGTGGTGATGAATTTTGAAAGCACACCCGAATATGGCGAACTGGGATCCTGACGCGGGCCGAACACATTGAAGTAGCGCAGGCAAACGGTCTCGAGTCCGTAGCAGCGGCCAAAAACTTTCGCGTAGAGTTCGCCGACAAATTTAGTGACTCCATATGGCGAAATCGGATCAGGGCACATATCCTCGCGCTTGGGTTGCGTGGGCGTTTCGCCGTAAGCGGAACTCGATGCGGCGTACACAAATCGGCGGATTTTCGCATCACGCGCGGCGACCAACACGTTGAGCGTGCCATCTATATTGACGTGATTTGATTCGATGGGATCTTTCACCGAACGCGGTACTGAAGTTCGCGCGGCGAGATGAATCACGTAGTCCGCACGCTTGCAAGCTTTGTGGACAGCGGGCAAATCGGTGATGCTGCCGCGGACGATCTCAATTTTCCCGGCGCACTGTTTTAAGTTCTCTTCCCGACCAGCGGAAAAATCATCCAGCACGACGACGGTGTGGCCGCGTCGCAAAAGTTCGTCAACCGTGTTGGAGCCGATGAAACCGGCGCCTCCGGTTACAAGGTAACGCATTTCCCGAACCCTCCTGGCTCGTGGGCCTGACTTTGCCGGACGCGTGAGTGGCGCGCCGTTCGCAATTCCGGTACGCTTTACTATAACGTGCTAAAGACTCGCTCGCTTACCAGTATTCACCCTTTGATTGCCCGAAGACTTAACTCCGCACGGAAGTATTTCGCATTTGAATGCGTCGCGATTATCACCTTTGCTTGCGCCGCGGCCTTAATCGCAGCGCCTCAGCAGAACACGGCGCGCAAGCCGGCCAAGCCGCCTGCGCCCGCTGGACCTGCCGCGCTCTCGGCACCGTTTCATTCCGGCGAAAGCCTGGCATATTCCGGGCAGTGGTTGTCACTGAAAGATGTGATCGCCGCGCAACTCAGCGCAAATGACGACCTCGCGTTCAACGGTCATCCCGCCTGGCATTTTCAGGCGCAGCTACAGACGAAGAATCCTCTGCGGTACGTTTTACAAGTGGATGACCACTTTGATTCGTATTCGGGCCACTCAGATCTGGTTGGCGAACAATTCGAGATGCATTTGAATGAAGGCGCGAAATCCGAAAACCATATCTCACGGCTGACGCCGGGCCAATCTTCCGCTCCAGCGGGCACGATACAGCTGCAGGTGATTCACGGGACGAGAGACGCTCTGGGATTTCTTTACTATCTTCGGACGGTGAATTGGCAACAGACCAAAGAGGTTCGGGCGCCTGTCTTCGACGGGCGTAAAGTTTATGACGTGCATGCGACCGTTGTCACGCCTCGAAGCGACATCACAGTTGCTGCCGGAAAATTTACTGCGATCGGACTGAGTGTTCGCGCCTACCTCAACAGCAAAGAACTTCCGGACACGAAGATCACAGTGTGGATAGCACAAGACTTCACGCGCACGCCGGTATTGATTGAACTGGAACTGCCAATTGGTTCCGGGCGAGTGGAGCTTACGGAGCAGAGCCCGGGTAAATAATTACGCTTTGGGCGCTCGACGCGTTTCTTTGCTAAAGGACGTCCCGTCTTCCGGCGGAAACGCCACACGCCAGAAATGTGGAGATGCGGTGGTAAATTCCACCGCAACCTGCAGCCGGTCCGCTTCCATCGATCCCAGATAAACCACCCGGCACATCTGGTCTTCGTTTGTTTTCTTGTTTTTTATAAGAATTTGTTCGATTTCTTCGACGGGCGGTGAGAGCAGGATAAGCGCGCCATGAGCATTCACCGCCAAAGTTTCCGTGGGTTCGGGTTTGGAGTCAGCCTGTCCGAATCGCCGTTGTGCGACCACCTGCACGCGAAGAAGCAACCGCTGGCTTCGCCTTTGGGAGATTTTCTTGCTTGCGGTCTGTTCAGGTTGAGGCATTGCCGGGAGATTTTGTGATTACGCTATGTGGCGATCCGAATTCACTCGACCTTTCCCCTTCCCCAGTAATTCCAGCGTATGATTCGCGCGTTTCAGCACAGGACAATTTTCTCGCGATGGCGCAGCAACCTGCGCGTTGTGTTACGCGTATCCACCACAAGCTGTGCTGATTCGACGATTGCGGCATAGTCGTAACTCGTGTGGTCTGTAGCGATAATCACGCAGTCGTAGCTCGCGAGACTTTTTGCGTCCAGCGAAATTGATTTCTTATCCGAGTAGTCGTAATGACGCATCTTGTGCAGCTTGGGGAAATGAGGATCGTTGTAATCGACATGGGCGCCGCGTTCCGCGAGCAACTCCATGATCTTCAGTGAAGGCGATTCGCGCAGATCGTCCACGTCTTTTTTGTAGGCCACGCCAAGCACCAGGAGTTTCGCTCCGTTCATGGGTTTGCGATTCTTGTTCAAAGCTTCGCTGATTGCATCCACCACGTGATAAGGCATCGCAGTATTTACTTCGCCGGCGAGTTCGATGAAGCGCGTGGAAAAATCGTACTCGCGCGCTTTCCACGAAAGGTAGAACGGGTCCACCGGAATGCAGTGGCCGCCCAGGCCGGGGCCGGGATAAAAAGGCATGAACCCAAAAGGCTTTGTAGCGGCTGCGTCAATCACTTCCCAGATGTCTATTCCCATCCGCAGGCTGAGTTGCTTCAGTTCATTCACCAGCGCGATATTCACACAGCGAAAAATATTCTCGAGCAACTTCGTCATTTCGGCCGCGCGAGTCGAGCTTACCGGCACCACGCGTGAAACTACTTGTGTGTAAATGGCTGCAGCTGCGCGACCGCTGGGAGGATTGATGCCGCCGACGACCTTTGGGATCTGCGCCAAGCCGAATTGTTTGTTGCCGGGATCTTCGCGCTCCGGTGAAAACGCGAGGAAGAAATCCGTGGCTACATTTTCCGCTTCAGGGCCGCGCGCGATGGGACAGCGCAAGCCGTTCTTTTCCAGGATAGGCAAGACCAGTTCTTCCGTGGTGCCCGGATACGTCGTGGATTCCAGTACTACGAGCTGGCTTTTCTGCAGGTACGGCGCGATGGACTCTGCAGTGACCCGCACGTAGGTCAGATCCGGTTCGCGGCGCTCGTCCAATGGCGTGGGGACGCAGATAATGATTGCGTCCATTTCAGCCAATTTGCCGAAATCGCCGGTGGCGGTGAAATGTTTTGACGCGACGTGCTGCCGAATCTTGCTGACGGGAATGTGCTCGATATACGTTTCACCGCGAGTTAATTTCTCGACTTTTGTGCTGTCCACATCGAAGCCGGTAACGCGATGTCCTGCTTCGGCAAATCGCAAGCCCAGGGGAAGGCCGACATAGCCTAGACCGATTATACCTACCTTGAGTTGTGCACCCTTGAAATATTCTGGTTTGCGTTCGATCGCCATCGTTTCCATTCAACCTCGGCAGGTTGTCCTATTCATACTAATTAATTTCGGAAAAGCCACCCTGCCATTTTGAAAGACGTTTGAATATAACAGGAATCTTTAGCGTGAGGAACCTTACATAGCGCAACGTAGTGCGCAAGCCGCAACATTTAATGACCTGACTTGCAAGATTCAGTCTAGCGCGTCGCCAAGCTGTCCATCTCGGGATATCCCTTCGGATGCCCCTGTTTCCACGTCCAGGCAGTCGTCAGAATGGATTCGAGCGTTGAGTAGCGCGGTTCCCAGCCCAGCGTGCGCCGAAGCTTTGTGGCATCGGCTACCAAAACGGCTGGGTCGCCCGCGCGCCGGGGCGCTTCGATCGCCGGTATCGGCAGGCCTGTGACGCGGCGGGCGGTCCCGACTACCTCACGGATGGAATAGCCGCGGCTGTTGCCCACATTGAATGCTTCGCCGGAAACGCGGTCAAGATTGCCAAGCGCCCGGACATGGGCCTCGGCGATGTCGAGAACGTGCACGTAATCGCGTACGCAGGTGCCGTCCGGAGTAGCGTAGTCAGTTCCCCGGATTTCAAAGTTTGCGATTGCACCCGCAGCTGCTTCCAGGATTTTGGGAATTATGTGTGTCTCTGTTCGGTGCGCTTCGCCGCGTTCCTGCGAAGCGCCGGCCGCGTTGAAATAACGCAAGGACACATGTTTCAGTCCGGCATAGCGCGCGTAGTCGGCGAGAATATTTTCAAACAGCCACTTTGTTTGGCCGTAGGGATTGATCGGCGCCTTCGGATGATCTTCCGGTATGGGTACTTGCTTCGGTTCGCCGTACACAGCGGCACTCGAAGAAAAAACTATTTTTTTTACGCCGTGGCGCATCATCGCATCCAGCAGATGAATTCCTGCGGCCACGTTTACGAAATAGAACGTGCTTGGCTCTCGTACGGACTTTTCAACGAGCGCTTCAGCGGCAAAATGCATGACGGCGTGGATCTCAGATGTGCGGAAGATTCGGTCCAGATGGCCGGTATCGAGTAAATCGCAGTTCTCGAAATCGCAGGCCGGCGGCACGGCCGCGCGATGCCCTTCATTCAAATTGTCGAGTGCAATCAGGTGATGGCCTTGCGCAATCAGGACTTCCGCGCAAACGCTGCCCACGTATCCAGCTGCTCCGGTGACCAAAACATTCATCCGAAACTCCTCTAGGTGTTGAAATGACCTGCACCGAATTTGCTCGGAAAGGCTAGCAGTTTATGTACTGATTGTCAGCTTGGGAGATTGTCGGGGTGATCGACGTGTAGGAGACCGAAATAAGAACTCACGAAAGAATTGGAACAACTACGCGGGAGTCGCTGATTTTTGCTGGTAGCAGAGCAGAATCAAATCAGCCCGGCGGCGGACACCGAATTTATTCAGCAATTTGGAAACGTGAAACTTCACGGTGCGTTCGGAGATATTTAGCTTGGACGCGATCTCCTTATTGGAAACATTTTCGAGCAGGGAATCCAAAACTTCGCGCTCGCGCCGGCTGAGCTGCGTGTGACTATCAGGCTTCAGGCGGCGCTTCTGCTGATCTGTCAGAATTGAGTCTACAAACGTGGATAGAACATTTCGCGGTACCCAGAATCCCCCGCTGGCAACGAGCGGCAGAGCGCGTGGCAATTGCTCAACGGCTTCAGTGTAGGTTAATAGTCCTTTCGCCCCCAGCCGCAAAAGAGCGTGACTCGTGGCGTCCGTGAGTTTCTCGCACACCACAATGACTCTGGCTTCGGGATGCCGGTCTAGGATGCCAACGATCAGCGAACTTGTGTTGGGGCGAACCGCGTGTGCATCCACAACGAAAATATCGGCCTCAGGGAGCGCGAGGCTTGTGAGATCGGTCGCCAGCGACTGCTCCATCTGTTTGGTGACCAGACGTATGCCCGGGCGCGTCAAGATCCGCTCAAACTCGCCCAACACCAATGGGTGGGGAGAGAGCAAACAAACAGAAAGCGTGCGACTCTTGGCTGTAATTGCCACTGTGAAGAGGCTAGCGGATTTAACGGCTCGGGGCAAGAGACGCGTCGAGCGTTGTTGTTATGAAGTTAAGTGCGAGGCAGGCTTCGCGTTATGCTGGAAGACGCCTTGCCGCGGACTGCTCGGAAGATGTGGATGACCTCCGAGCGTCGCTGCCGAGGATCGAGCGCTGCCTCCTAAGATTAGGCTCGAGCCTTCTGGCTTTCCGCCGAGTAGCCTTGGTTGTAGTACCCGCCGTATCCAGCGCGTGAGTCAGCGCGGTTCAACGCGGCGCCTAGCAGCGCGCGATCGTGGAATGCTTCGCACGCTTTTTGCGCCAGATCGAAGGGCGTGGAACCGGCGCGCACGACCATCAGGACGCCATCACAAACTTTTCCAATGATGCTCGAATCTGACACTGGAATCGTCGGGGGCGAATCGATCAGAATCCAATCGAACACTGGTGACAATCGCTCCAGCAATAATTCGAGTCGGCCGTTGGCAAGCAGCTCGGTTGGATTGGCAATCGACTTACCGCCGCCAATCAAAAAGAGATTTTCATCGCGGCCTCGCGTTCCTCAGACTACGCTCGTGACAGTTTGGATTCCGGCCGCTGAATATTGAAAGATACTTTTTTAACCACCCGCAAATTACGATTGTTCCTCGTCGGGCAATCCTGAAGCGCTCGCTAAAAATTCTCTCGCAGCGTTATCCGCAGTAAGCCTGCGGGACGGAAGTCCAGCCTGCCGGATCTTGTAGAGCAGCGCACGATAACTGATTTTCAGGTACTGAGCCGCGCGCTTGCGATTCCAACGATGGGCGATCAGAGCGCGCAGAATAATTTTGCGCTCAAGTTCTTGCACGGCATGTCGCGTGATGCTCTTAAGAGGGATGGATCCCGATGGGCGAGGCTCCAAATTGGTTTGCCGCGCCGCGGGGACGGCACCAAGTAACTCGTTCGTGATCGCATCTTCCGAACGCAGGATTGCGTAGCGTTCGATGAGGTTGCTCAACTCGCGAATATTTCCAGGCCATTGATGCTTCTGAAGAAGTCTCAGCGCGTAGTCCGAAGGTGGTTGCACATCGCTGCTATATTTTCGCGAATGCTGCTCGACGAAATACCGCACAAGTGCTTGAATATCTTCTCTTCGCTCGCGGAGTGGCGGAAGCACCACTTTGACGACGTTGATCCGGTAGTATAAATCCTGCCGGAAACGGCCCTCTCTGATTTCCACTTCCAGATTACGATTCGTGGCACACACGACGCGCACGTCTGCCGAGATGTTTTCCCGACCCCCAATTCGCCAGAACTGGCCGTCCTGCAAAAGCTGCAGGAGCTTCGCCTGAATCCCAAAATCCATTTCGGCAATTTCGTCGAGAAACAGTGTGCCGTCGTTGGCCAGTTCCACGCGCCCCGGCTTCGTTACGATCGCGCCCGTAAATGATCCCTTTTCATATCCGAAGAGTTCGGATTCCAGCAGCGTTCCCGGAATCGCCGCGCAGTTCACCTTGATGAACGGCCCCTGCGAACGGGATGATCGCCGGTGGACCATCCGTGCGATAACTTCCTTACCTGTGCCGCTTTCACCCTGAATCAGAACCGGGATATCCGCTCCGGAAACCTTGCCGATTTTCTGTCGAATCAGCAACATTGCAGGGGATTCACCAAAAACAGTGAGATCTGGCGGAAATTCCGCCGCATTGAGTCCGTTGCCCGATATGGGCGTGTTTTCTGTAGAAAGCATACACTCGGCGGGCGAACGCCGCCCTCTGCAGGTTGTAGTAGCGCACCCGTGGTGCCAAATCAGTTCGGCCATTTTCGAGTGAGGCGGAATATACTTGTAAGTAGCTGTAAGTAAATAGGTTAGACGCGTTTCACCATGGCGCCGCCGGGTTGCTTAAGGCAAAATCTCACTGCCGCGATGTGAAATTGGACTTGATTCTTAGTGGAACGAAGGAAAACATGTTACCCACTTGGGCACACAGTTACCCTTTGGGTCAGCTTTGGTACCGTCGTACTCGACCGTTTTTCGGCTTCTTGACAGAACTTTAAACCCGTTTCCGTTTGGAAAGTCGAGTCCGAAAGGCTATTTACCTCGCTTCGCATCGGAATAGAATTGGTACTTCTATGGCCGCGACCAAATCCCCAAGCCTGCGTCGATACCCACGGATTGGCTTACCGCGGGGAATGTCCGTGGCCTGGCAAGCGGGCGGCGAGCGCGTCATCTCAAGAGTTGGCACGATTGGTTTGGGCGGATTGTTTATTTATACAAAGAAGTCAGCTGCCGTCGGAGACGTCGTAAAGTTGGTATTTGATGTACCGGGCGGAGAAGTTCGTGCACGCGCAGTAGTACGCTCGTACGAACCGGGTCGGGGAATGGGAGTGGAGTTCACAGCAATGCAACTGGAGGCGCGGGCGCGACTGACGCAACTACTGCGCCGCCTGACGTAATTTCGCTTCGCCTATGCTCTTCTTCAGAGTTGCACAAATACGTCAACGTTGAGGAAAGGCGAAAGATTCCAGCAGATCGGCTCGTGCTTTATGATCCGATGAGATCACTCGGAGCAGATCCTTTACGGAAACCATTCCCAGAAATTTTTTCTTACCTTCAGCCACTACAAGATGAAATATTTTGTGCTTTTCCATTAATACCAGGCATTCTTCAATCGCTATGTCGGGGGAAACGATAACGAGGTCTTTCGTCATCACTTCTGAAACACGCATCCACGCCGGGCATTTGTTTTCCGCGGCGACGCGATCGGAAATATCAGCCTGCGAAATTACTCCGACCAGTTTTCCCGAGGCGTCAAGCACTCCAACCGTTCGGACTCTGCGGTCACGAAGGTAACGCGCCACATCATGTACGGTTGCGTCTTCCAAAACCGAGAAAACTTCTTTCCGAGAACTGATCAGGTCTGCGACACGCATCGCATTCCTCCATTGGCAAGGCTTGTTGCAAATGGTAGGACGATCGTCAGGTCAATGCAATGGATATCCTTGCGGTCTTTTGAACTGCAAGTGGAAATACAGCGGCTGAGATTTGGGAGTTCGTGACGCAGGGATCTGATCGTCTTCGATCAGGTAATTAGTTGGCGCCGGAAGTTTCACCGCGGATGATGTCGTATCGCTCGATGACTGCGGCAACTCCAACATGCTTTGTGCCGTCGTCCTGGCGCCGGTCAACGCGCACGACGCGCCCCTGAGCTCGGACAAATACTTCGGTGCCGCGCGTTATCTCAGCGGGAAGCGTAAGGGTGATGTCCAGCTCTGTTCCGGATTCAAGATCCTGATCCAAAGTAAAGTAAACGCCGCGAGTGGAGATGTCTCTGGTCCGCCCTGTCCGCGCGCCATTCGTCTTTTCCACGGGAACCTTGATGACGACCGGTAAAGAGAGATCATATCGGCGTGCGTTTCGTCGTTCAGTCATATTCCCCCCAATTTCCCAGGGCCGAATGGCGTAGACTTCTCCGAGGCCTTACGGGTGCAATCAGCGTGCCAAAGGCTTGAAGGGACGACTCTGCTCGCTCCAGTTTATTCCCCGCTTGCCTCAAAAACTTCTAGCACCGCGCTTGGCCCGTTGCCGTTAAACAGATATTTTGCAACAGGATACGGCTGCCAAGACTCGTAGAAATAATCCTCCGGGTCGAACACCTAAGCGGCTAGAAACTAGTACTCGAACTGGTAATGCAACACTTTACAGGCCGCGTTTAGAGCGTTGAATTAGGTTTAAATCCCAATTTGCTGCCAAATAGCTGCAATTCCCTGGCACAAATTCACTTTACTAATCTCGCTCAACTCCCGCTGCAGCAGGTACTTCCGCACTCGGTGTCGCCGGCTTGGCGGCCTTCCCGGCAGGCGCGCTACGTGATCCGCGCCCTCCATCCAAATTGAATTGCCGCATTTTATACAGAAGCGCTTTGTAACTGATGCCGAGCATCTTCGCGGCGTCCTTGCGGCACCAGTGCGTTTTCTCCAATGCCTCTCCGATTGCTTCCATCTCCGCTTCATCCTTCAGACCACGAACCAGCGCTTTCAGTCCTTGTTCCTTGAACGGTGCAGCCTCAGCACGAGGGGCCGTGCGTTGTCTCGCGGCAGACATTTCGACGAGTTCGCGCAGGCTTCCTTCGTCATCTTCAAGAATCACGTAGCGCTTGACGAAATTCTCCAACTCGCGCAAATTGCCCGGCCACTGGTAGCGCACCGCGGCTTCCAGCAAATGTTGCGAAGGCACCGGAGCTTCCTTGTTGAATTTCTCGCTGTACTGTTTCAGGAAATGCCGGAAGAGCATCGGGATTTCCTGGATGCGTTCGCGCAACGGCGGAATCTGAATGGAAAGAACGTTTAGGCGGTAGTACAGGTCTTCGCGAAAGCGTCCGGACTTCATCGCTTCCTGCACTTCCACGTTAGTTGCCGCCAAGACGCGCACGTCCACCTCGATTAATTGACGTCCGCCCAACCTGGAATACTGGTGATCCTGCAGCACGTGAAGAAGTTTGGCCTGCATATGCGAACTCATTTCGGCAATTTCGTCCAGGAAGATGGTGCCCTTGTTCGCCATCTCAAATTTGCCTGGTTTGGAGCGCACCGCGCCCGTGAAAGCGCCTTGCTCAAATCCGAAAAGCTCAGATTCCAGCAATTCGCCCGGAAGCGCCGCGCAATTCACTTTAACGAACGGTTGTGTGCGGCGCGCCGAGCGCAGGTGAATCATGCGCGCGACAACTTCCTTGCCGACTCCGCTTTCTCCGCTGATGAATACAGGCACATCCACCGGAGCAATCTGCAAAATTTGTTGCCGGATGCGCACCATCTGCGGGCTGGCGGCCAGGAAGCTCAAATCTTCGGTAATCTGGTCGCAATATTCGCGCAGGGTTTTATTTTCCTCGCGAAGTTTGCGCTTCTGCTGGCACTTCAGCATTGCCGCGTCGAGTTCGCTTTTTTCAAATGGCTTGGTGATGTAATCCTGCGCGCCCTGGCGAATTGCCTCGACCACCGTGCCGACCTCGTTTATGCAGGAAAGCATGATTACGCTGAGGTTGCGGTCGATTTGCATCAAACGCTGAAGCGTTTGAAGCCCGTCCATCTCCGGCATCAGCACATCGAGGATGATGTAATCAGGTTTTCCGCCGGTACCGGAGCCAATGCGTTCCAATGCTTCTTCACCCGACGTAAGCGTTTCCACTTCGTAGCCGTCGACTTCGAGCAACGTCTGAAGATACTTACGAATGCTCGGTTCGTCATCCACCACTAGAATACGTTCTTTCGCTACTCGTTCTTTCTCGGCCACGTTGTTGTCCCCTTAAACGAAGATTTCCCTTGGTATGAAAGTGCTAAACTTTTTCGATCGGCAATAAAATCGTGAATTTTGCTCCACGTCCCAATTCGCTATCAACCCAAATTTTTCCACGGTGTGCTTGCACAAGCCGCTTGGCAATTGCCAGACCCAGGCCCATTCCGCTTGAAGTGCGGTCCACGCGAACGAAATCCTCGAATATTTCCTGGTGGTGCTCGGCGGAAATTCCGCGGCCCGTATCGGTCACGGAAATTTTCGCGCTGTTCGGATGCCGCATGATCTGCATCCGCCGCTCCTGCGGTTGAGGATCGCCGGACGCGCGACGTTCCCAGAAATGCGGTTCGGCGATCAAGCTGACGCTCCCGCTCGCGGGCGTGTGCTTCAACGCGTTGTCCAAAAGATTTGCCACGGCTTGCTGCACTTTCTGATAGTCGAATCGAAATACCGGCAATCCCGGATCCAGGCGGAATTCCAACTTCACGTTCTTTCTCTGAAACGCTTCGTGCCAACGCTTTGTCAATTCGCTTAAACAATCACGGATGTCGTTATCGTGCAGATGCAGCACAAGCTTGCCGCTTTCCAGCGCCGAATAATTCAGGAACATGGAAACCAAGCGAACCAGCCGCTCGCAGCTTTCTTTCGATTCGTGCAAAATTTCGCGCTGCTTATCCGCCAGTTTTCCCAACGATCCCGAAAGCAACAAATCGTAATACCCTTTGATCACGGCCAGCGGCGTCTTCAGTTCGTGCGCCGCTGATGCCAGAAAAACTGTCTTCTGCCGGTTCACTTCCTGTAGCCGCAGGTACGCGGCAAGCAGGTTGCGGTACGTGATTTCGCGCTCCTGAAGCAATCCTTCCACGGTGTGTTGCCCGGCGGGATCGTTCGAAAGATTTGTCGCCGGCGCGTCCATCTGCACAACCAGCCAGTCTGGTTCCGGCAACCACTGCACGCGCGACTGAATCTTGCCGCTCTGAAGTTGGATCTGCAGGGAAACTTCCCGCTCGCCGCTTTCGATCTGGTCAAAAATAACTTTTGGATCAACGTGCAGTAAGTGCGAGAAAAGATTCAAGTCACCAAGCTCAGGAAATTCTTCTGCACTCAGAGTCTGACGCGCTCGCAGATTAGCCATAAGCACACGTCCCGCGCGCTCTGCAATCAGCACAGGTCCGTCAAGCGCGTCCAACAACGAGAGCACAATCCCCGGTGAGAGGCTGACTCCGCTCGGTGCCTCGGTAAGAACTTCTTTTTGCAAACGCCCCCCAATGATCCTAAGCGCAACGAACGATACTAAGTGCGACGAACGATCCTAAGTCCAACTTCGGAACACTCCAGCGACATCGCTCCCAAGAAATTCCCTATTCCGGGCGATTCAAGGCAGTTTGCCATGGCAAATAGTGGCAAATGGGCCATTGGGTGTCAATGGTAAAGGAGTCCTAGTTTGCACAATACAAGAAAACAACTAGACCGAAAGGAAGAATTGTGACAGGGAAATACATTTCCACTCGGATGGAACCGCAATTAAACAGCTTATTTGCATGCAGTTACAGCCGGGGCGACGCTTTGGCACTTTGTGGCATGAAATATGCTTCTACTTCGGGTACTGGGCCGTTAGTACCAGGGCCTGGGAAATTTATTTCCATTGTAGTAGTGCGAAGGGAAGGTATCCGTTTGAGCTCCGCCGAGCGACGCCGTTCGCCCAGGATAAGACTGCAAGTGCCAATGTTCGTAAGAGGCGTAGATGCCGCTGGTTCTGTCTTCCTGGATCTTACGAAAACCTTTGATATCAGTGCGACAGGCGCATTCTTGGCCAGCACCAGGCTTCTAGCTCTGGATACGGTGGTTCAATTGACCATCCCTGCGCCGTCACCGGCATCCACCGCATATATGCGCGTGCCCCCGGAGACTCCTCCAATCCAGGCGCGAATCCGAAGGCAGGAAAATGATGGTGGCGAGTTGCAATTCGTCGGAGTTGAATTCCTGAAAGCGCTGGAATAAAGCATAATCCCGGCACGGCCGTGGTAGAATAAGCGAAACTTTTTCACACGTCTTGCGCAAGGAATTTCGCATAAGTAGCAAGATTTCGGAACTTTTTCCTGCGTTTTTCTGGTACGAAGCCCCAATTGAGCCCGATTTCTTGCAATTATGTCCGGCAACCATATATGTTCCGTAGCACTCTTAGATGGCAACTCGTGTGCTATACACTGGTAGACTCATCCAAGTCTGCACCCCACTCCCCGGGGGAATGCCTGAATGGAAAAAACTAGATGGAACTGTCCGATTCCGGACGCATTTCGGGCACATCCCGGCCCGTTGAAGATAGTTTTTTTGAATTGCTGATCGATACCCTGGATGGTATCGACCGGCCCGTCCGTGGACTGTTCCTCCAACGCCTTCTGAAATCTCTCACCCAGCTTGATCTGAATGAAGCGCAAAGTTTGGAATCCTGGGATCGCATTCTGGAGCGGCGCCGTGAACTCACACAACTTGTGGGACGGCCTGTAGCGCTGAAGACCGCGATGGTCGATTATCTGGCGGCCTCCAACCTGCTGCACGCGCCTATCGTGATGGAATATGAAGACCTGAAAAAACTTCAGGTGAATGCCGCCACCGATCCGCTCACAGGACTTTACAACCGCCGTTTATTTGAAGAATATTTTGAAAAGGAATTGAATCGCGCACGCCGTTACGATCTGAGTCTCGCTCTCATCGTGATGGACCTGCATGTCTTTAAAATGGTCAACGACCGGTTCGGACATCCCCGTGGCGATCAGGTCTTGCAGCTTGCCGCCAGCACGTTGCGCCATTCCATGCGGACATCGGACTTTGCTTTTCGCATCGGCGGCGATGAGTTCGCTCTCTTGCTTCCGCAATCCGACGCCGAACACGCCGCGACGCTCGGCCGCCGTGTGAACGCGAATTTTGCGGGAGTCCTGCAGCCACAGCAAATGGATATTCCTCTGGGACTGGATTATGGATTCGCCGTGTATCCGCAGGACGGCGATCAAGCCGAAGTGCTTTTGCGCGTCGCCGACGAGCGGCTTTACGAAATGAAATATTCCGCGCGAGCGAAAAACGGCACTGATGTAACTTCCGCGGCGGATGCCGCGCGCCGTCAAGGCCCGCACACCGCTCCCCAACCTGCGGCGGATACTTCAGCGGTGAAATCGGGTGACGGTGCTTCCGATGTTACGCGTACGTCTCCAATTCCCACAGCAGCCGCGGCTTCTGCCCAGGGCAATATTCGCTCCACAGGGCCTACTGTTCCAAAAAGCGGCGAACGCACGGGAGCAGAGCGCCGCAGGTGGGAGCGCATCTCACTTTCCGGCAAACGAGCTTTTGCTACAGTCGGCAATGGTCCGGACAAACCGTATCGCGTTCTGGACATGAGTCATGGCGGAGTGGCGCTGGAAGCGGGACACGATCTTCCCGCAGGTGAGTCCTTTCAAGCAGTGTTGAACGTACCGATTCTGGGAGAAGTCCGCGTAAAACTAAAAAAACTCTATGTTCAAAACGTGCCCGGCCAGCAATCCCGAGTCGGCTGCCTCTTTGTTACCTAAAGCGAACTTCCTAAATCAATTCTGCCCTCCGCATTTGAAGCATTTCTAGCCAGCTTCGCTATCAATCCCATGTTTTTGACGCATCGCTCGCGAAACGAATAGCAGCGCCTGCTGCACGCGCACAATTCCCAGTCCCCAGCGAATGCGCGCTTGTTCGGCGCTCGCGCTTCGCGAGGTAAGAGTCAGCCGCAGCGCCGCGCCTTCAGTCTTTGCCGCGCCCCCTGTTTTTGCCGCATCGTAGTTGCATGGCAGAATTTCCAGGCGCACGGAAAAAGTGTCTCCGGATGTATCGCGCATCCATAATTCCACCAAACGCCGCACAACTTCTTCGTGTCGTTCCGGCATGAAGTTGAACGACTCTTGCGCGAACATTAAATCAACGCGGGAATGAAATGTGAACTCGGCGGCGGGCTGCCCACTCGACTCGTCCCACGTCTTCGCGCGAATCGTGGCGAAAAGAGATCCCGGTCCATTCACCGCCGTCAGAAAACTTGCCAGAGGAGGATGTACGCGCGCCACCGCGATTCGGGCCATCGCCGCGGGATTTTCGCGCAACTCAAAATATTGATCACCATCGGCCCCGCTCCACGGAAACTCAATGGCCCCGGCGCTCACTCCCAGCGAATTCACTGCTTCCACGCGCATCGGCAAACGGTATCGCGTTCGGCCGCAGCCGACAAGAAGAATTGAGCTCGATGCTGCCTGAACTCATATAGTCGCGTGAGATCATACAGTTGTGTCACATCACACTTGCGCATTTCCATCCGCGGCTGGCATTGCACAATAATGAGGCCGGTTATACATTTCCAGATCGTGGATGGAGGCAACCGTTTTCGCCGTTGTTGAATCAACTGTCTTCTGGAGGCGTGATGTCCCTCTTCCCAAGCGTTCGCTTCTCGCTCAGGATCCTCCGCAAACACGCGAAGCTCACCTCCATCGCCATCTTGTCCCTGGCGATCGGCATGGCCGCCGCATCCGTCGGGCTCAGCACATTCAACGCGTTGCTCGCGCAACCGCCAGCCGTTCCCGAACCCAATCGCCTGCTGACAATCTATACAAACACGCCGGACGCTTCTTTTAGCAAACTCTCCTATCCCGAGTACCGCTTCTATCGCGACAACAATCAGGTCTTTTCGGGGCTATGCGCGATTCCATTCAGCATCACGATGCAGACGCTCATCTTCGAGCACCACGAAAAGAGCGGGCTCATCAACTCGGTGTCCGATAACTACTTTTCCGTCCTCGGCGTTCAGTCCTTCCTTGGTCGATGGTTTGCTCGGGGCGACGACGACAAAACCACCAAGTCCGCCGTTTTGAGTTATCCGTACTGGAAATGGCTCGGCGCGGATACGGCCATCGTCGGCAAGTCTCTCACGATGAACGGTGTTCCGATCTTGATTGTCGGTGTCGCTCCGCGCGGTTTCGCGGGAACTATCCTGACCGATCTTCCGGATATCTGGTATCCGCTCTCAGCCGGTCAGTCGGGCGAATGGCGCACGGATCGCGAGAACCGCGCCTTCTCCCTGATTGGGCGCATGAAACCGGGGGTTACGCGCCAGCAAGCCCTGGTCGAAATGCAGGCATTGTCGCGGCAGCTCGCGGAAGCTTATCCGGCGACCAATAAGCAACGCTTTGCCGCAGTCACAGCAACTTCCATGCTCCCGCCGGACACAGTTTCCGATGCGAAATTCCTCGGCGTGATCATCCTAGCCATTGTCGCTCTCGTCCTTTTCGCCGCATGCGCTAACGTGGCGAATCTGCTTCTCGCTCTGACCAGCGCGCGTCGACAAGAGATCCTCATCCGCGCCGCGCTCGGCGCCACACGTGCTCGCCTGATTCGCCTGCTTCTTCTGGACAGCACCATGATCTCCACTGCGGGCGGGCTACTCGGCTTCGCTCTTGCGTCCTACGGCCTTCACCGCTTGCTGGATTTCAAGCCATACTTTCCGGGAATCGGTCTTCTTGCTCTCACATTGGATTTCCGTCCCGATTTCAGGGTTCTCGCGGCCATCGTCGTCATGGTTTTTGCGGTTGGATTTGCGACTGGGCTGGCACCCGGCCTGCACGCTTCCACACCTAACCTGGCGGCTGCGCTCAGCGGAGAGATCGCTATCGGCGGCACCCGCAAGGGCCGAATGCGCAATTTTCTCGTCGTGATGCAGGTCACCGCGTGCACTGTCGTCCTGATTGGCGTCGGCCTGTGCCTGAAGAGTCTGGTCAACTTACATCGCGTAAATGTTGGATTTTCGGCTCGCAATGTCGCGATTTGCATGGTTAACGACCTCGGGACCGGTTATTCCGAAAAGCAAGGCCGCGCGCTCTATGGACGCCTTCGAGAGGCTGTGTCCCAGCTGCCCGGGGTCGAATCCACCAGCCTCGCGGACATGTTCCCGTTGGGATTTGGCGGCAACGCCGGGACCGATCACGTCCGCATTGAAGGAGCATCGGTGAACACCGAGCATGGCGAATCGATTGGCTTCGGCGATGTGGACGAAGCCTATTTCTCCACGCTTGGAATCCCAGTTCTCGCCGGACGCGTGTTCGCGCCTTCCGACACGCTGAAGTCTCCCGAAGTCATCATCATCAATCACACGATGGCGGAGAAATACTGGCCGAACCAGTATCCCGTTGGAAGAACAGCTCGAATTGAGGACGGGAAGCGCCGCGCCATAGTAGTTGGCGTCGTGGCCGACACCAAAGTGTCCGACATTGACGAAGCCCCGCAGCCTCTTATGTACCTCAGTCTCTCCCAACATTATCAGTCCGGTTTTTCTTTATTGGTTCGCACACAAGGGAATTCGGCACAATTGATGGGCGCGCTCTCTGAAACGTTTCGCAAATTGGATCCGGCGCTCGGCTACCTTAGCTTTTCAATGGAAGAAAACCGCAACTTCGCTTTCTACGTTCCACGCCTCGTTCTCATTTGCATCAGCGGATTTGGAATACTCGCGTTTGTGCTCGCCGCCGCCGGACTCTACGGCGCCGTCTTCTATTCCGTCAGCGAGCGAACCCGCGAAATGGGAATTCGCGTCGCGCTCGGCGCGCAATCGTGGGATTTGTGGAAGTTGATTTTCCGCCAAACCAGCACGATCACTCTGATCGGAATTTTTGTGGGAATCGCCGGAGGAATCGGCGCAAGCATCCTAGCGCGCTCGCTGCTGTATCAGATTCAGCCCGTCGAATGGTTCGTCCTATTCGGCGTAGCGTGCGTTATGCTCGCGATGACCATCGTCACCGCCTATTCCGCCGCGCGTCCGTGGATGCGTGTGGATCCAATGCAGTCCGTCCGCCACGTCTAGCGTTTCTATATTCCTTAAATTGCTAGACGAAGTATCGAACGAGCGGAATATTAAAGCTGGAGAAGAAGTGTCGGCCCCGCGCCTTCACGCGCGGGTTTTTTGTCTTCTGTCCCACTCTCGTTCACGAACTGAACTCATCCACAAATCCCAGCGCGATCCTTCAGTTCATTTGTTGCGCATTTGAGCCGCAACTTCGCAGTTCTCCGCAGTCGTCGGACCTCTACTTCGGCTGAGGAACGATCCGCAGATAAGGCCGTGGCGCCTTCCAACCGCCGGGATATTTCTGCTTGGCCTCGTCATCCGATACCGAAGGCAGAATGATCACATCGTCGCCGTTTTTCCAGTTCACCGGCGTGGCCACTTTGTGTTTGGCCGTGAGTTGCATCGAATCCACGACGCGCAGCACTTCGTCGAAGTTGCGGCCTGTGCTCATTGGATAGGCGAGCATCAACTTGACCTTCTTGTCGGGACCGACCACGAACACGGTGCGCACTGTGGCGTTCGTGGCCGCGGTGCGGCCTTCGGAAGTATTACCGGCGTCGGCCGGCAGCATGTCATATAACTTGGCCACTTTGAGTTCCGGGTCTCCTATCATCGGGTAGTTCACCTTGTGGCCCTGCGTCTCTTCGATGTCTGCGGCCCACTTGCCGTGACTGCTTACCGGGTCCACGCTCAACCCGATGATCTTGCAATTGCGCTTCTCAAATTCCGGTTGCAATCCGGCCATATAACCCAGTTCCGTGGTGCACACCGGTGTAAAGTCCTTGGGATGCGAGAACAGGATGGCCCAGCCGTCGCCAATCCATTCGTGAAAGTTGATCGTGCCCTGCGAAGTTTCGGCGGTGAAATTAGGAGCTTCGTCGTTTATGCGCAGCATCAATTGCCCTCCTGAAGGGTGAGTTGCGCCTGAGTTAGCACAGTTCCGGTTTTCGCACGAACGGCCTCAGGCACGCCGGTTTTTTTTCTGCCAAGTCCTGCATTATAAAGCTAAATGCGGAATGCGCAAATTCAGACAGCTCAGCTTCAACCGAGAACCCTTCACTACGGACCTTTGCATCTCCGGCGCGATTCGCGTAATCTAATCCTCCACCAGTGACCTAGCGACGCGGCTGTGGGACTCCGTTCCTGCCGTGCAGACCGGCCACAAGGAAGGTAACAATGAAAGACGGCATCCATCCCGACTACCACGAAGTAACCGTTCACTGCGCTTGCGGGCACACGTTTCAGACCAAGTCCACAATGAAGGGCGCGATGTTGCGTGTTGAAATCTGCTCGAACTGCCACCCGTTTTTCACTGGCAAGCAGAAGCTGCTCGACACCGCCGGCCGCATTGAACGCTTCAACCGGAAATACGCGGGCAACGCACCAAAAAAGACCGCCTGACATTTCTGAATTTGCGAATGATTTCGCGCCGGCGTCCGAAGTGTGCCTGGAAAAATCCGTGGCCGCCGATTTTAGTCCGCAAATTATTTTTGCGGTCGCATCCACACTTGCTGCAACGACTCTCGTACTCGGTGTAGAATGCCGCAACCGATGGCCACGCAACCCGTTCCACATTTTAGTGAAGACGCCGCCGAACCATTCGTCGTGGAAGCGGCATCGCCGCGCGTCACGCTTCGCAACGCTTTCGCGCATCCCTACGATTCAGCGATTGCCGCTGCGCGCACGTGTTACGCGCCGCGGCTGATCGGTCCCGAAGATGTGAACGACAAGCAGCGTCTGCTGATTGGCGCGGCCACTTTTTATGGCGGCCATCACACCGTATATCAGCACGCACATTTTGAGTTTGGATTGGAAAACGTCAGCCGGCAATTTGTTTGGTCGTTCCTGCACGCGCATCCTTTTTATAATTCCGAACAACAAAGCCAGCGATACGTTCGCCAAAATCGCGCTGTCGCATTTGTTCCCGTTGAAGGACCGGGCTTCGGCGCTGCCGAGCGCGAGATTTACGAGCGCGCAATTGCCCGCGCCTGGGGACACTATCGCGATCTTGGGACGCTGTTGTTACCTGAGGCGCGCGAAATTCTTGGCGATATCTGGCACGTGAGTAAACTTTCGCACCCCAAGCGCGTCAAAAAGGTAGAGAGCCAGGCTGACAAGCGGGCCATCGAAGTTGCGCGATACGTTCTGCCCGTCGCCGCTGCTACCACGATGGTGCACACGCTTTCCGGAATTGTGCTGCACCGGCTGTGGCGGATGCACGCCGCATCGGACACTCCCGCGGAATCGCGCATCGTCATCGGCGAAATGGTAGCGCGTGCGCGCGAGCTCGATCCGCAGTTTTTCGACCGCTTCGATAATGTGCCGATGGAATCGCTTCCCGAATGGGAGCAAGCGGCCAGCGAGCCTTCGGACGGTGAAGCGTTCGCGCTTGAATTTGACGCGAAGCTCGATGGGCGCGTCTCAAAGTTGGTGGATTGGTCCCCGCGCGCCGCGCGAATGATCGCGGAATCGTATCGCGCCGTAGTTGGCCTGACGGAAGCGGCGTGCCCAGATGGCGAAGCAACCGCGCGCGTGCTCGATCCGGCGCGAAATCCGTACCGTCTGCAAACGCTGAACATCGGCGTGCACGCGCCGATGATGCGCGCGTTGCAACACGCGAATTTTACATTCGCGAAGAAAATCAGCCACACCGCCGATAGCCAGGATCAGCGGCATCGCATGGTGCCCGGTTCGCGCCCGTTGCTGACGCTGGCCGATACGCGCGAGCCGGATTATTTGACGCCCATGCTCATCGCCGGAAACGCGAAAGCGCGCGCAGTTTACGCGCAAGCGATGGCCGACGCGTGGCAAGCGAAGAACGAATTGCTGGATCGCGGTGCGCCGCGCGAAGTAGCGATGTATCTGCTGCCGAACGCGAAAGCGATTCGGCTGGTCGAATCCGGCTCGCTGCTGCATCTGCTGCACAAATGGACGATGCGCACATGTTTCAACGCGCAAGAGGAAATTTATCAGGCTTCGATGGAAGAACTCGATCAACTCCGCGTCGCGGTTCCCGAGCTTGCAAAATACATCGGCCCGCCGTGCTACCTTCGCGCGGGAATTACCACGCCGATTTGCACCGAAGGGTCACATTTCTGTGGAGTGAAAGTGTGGACGGACTTTCCGCAAATTCAGCGGCGCATTTGATCCGCATTGCACGCCGGACGATTCCATCTCAGGTGAGTAAATAGATGACACGAAGTGGAAGCATCGCCTATTACCTCGCCGCCGTCGTTTGCGGCAGCTTCTTCTTCACGCTCGCGCATTTTTTGGTCGGAACAGACAGAGGCAACGATCCCGATTGGGCGCGCGCTTTTCTATTTGCATTTTTTCTGGACACAATTTTCGGCTGCATCCCGCAAATTCTCGCAGCATTTGTTTTGCGTAGACTCGCCGGCCCGCTGCGCTGGACGAAGGCCTGGCACTGGGCCATCGGTGGCGCCGGAGTTTTTCTTCTGGTGCTGATCGTGCTGGGAATATTGGGGACAGCGTTTGACCGCGTAGCCGGTGGTTCGCGCATCGCTCCACTTGGCCCATTCGTATTCGGCCAGGCGACGATGCGCAGCGGCATCTGGCAGACGCTTTCCGCCGGGGCGCTAACCGCGTTAGTACTTTACTCAGTCCAGCGTGCTTTCGGCCGCCAGGAAACAGCTCAACAGAAGTCTGTTTGACTTCGCCCATACCGCTCGCTATTCTGAATAAGGAAATAGCAAAAATGTTCGCACCCTTCTATTAGGCTTTTCCTCTTGGGCGCCTCCGCTGCAGCGGAACGCTCAGCACTCTGGTCGAAGTTTTTTCTGAACGATATTCAATTCCAACCGGGTTCAGGTACAGGGTTAAGCTATTTGCGAAGAGGGGCGAAATCATTCCATGTCCACGCTCTACGAAAAATTAAAGCAAGTTGAAGCGCGATACGACGAAATGTCCGAGCAGCTTTCTTCTCCTGAAGTGCTGGCCGATTCCGCGCGCATCCAGAAGCTCGCCAAAAATCATTCCGACCTTTCTGAAATTGTCGCGAAATATCGCAAGTGGAAAAAAATAGAACAGGGCCTGCGCGAAGCGAAGCAAATGGCCAGTGATGCAGATGATCTCGAAATGCGCCAAATGGCCCACGAAGAAGAAAAGCACCTCAATGCGCAGTTAGTGGAAGTCGAAGAAGAACTAAAAGTTTTGCTGCTACCGCGCGATCCTCTCGACGAAAAAAACGTCATCCTCGAAATTCGCGCCGGAACCGGAGGCGACGAGGCCGGGCTTTTCGCAGGCGAACTTTTCCGCATGTATTCACGCTACGCGGAAACGCAAGGCTGGAAAGTGGAAGTGCTGGAAAGTTCGCCCACATCGCTTGGCGGAGTGAAGGACATCACCGCCGCCATTTCCGGTCAAAAAGTTTACTCGAAACTGAAATACGAAAGCGGAGTCCATCGCGTGCAGCGAGTTCCCGCCACCGAGCAGCAGGGCCGCATCCACACCTCGGCCGCCACCGTTGCCGTTCTGCCGGAAGCTGATGAAATCGACATCAAAATTGAAGCGAAGGATCTGCGCATTGACACGTTTTGCTCGTCCGGTCCCGGCGGCCAATCCGTGAACACGACCTACTCCGCAGTCCGCATCACGCACTTGCCGACAGGAACCGTGGTTTCCCAGCAGGACGAAAAATCTCAAATTAAGAATCGCGCAAAAGCCATGCGAGTTCTCCGCGCGCGTCTTTACGAACTGGAACGCAGCAAGCAGCACGAACAAATCGCCGCCGAGCGCCGTGGGCAAATCGGCTCCGGTGATCGCTCGGAAAAAATCCGCACATACAATTTCCCGCAGAATCGCATCACCGATCACCGCGTCGGAGTCACTTTGCATCAATTGGGCGATGCCATGGACGGGAAAATTGGTCCTCTCGTCGACGCGCTCGTCACTCATTACCAGGCCGAGCGCCTGAAGCAAGAACTTGGCGCAGCATAAGTCAGGGTAATCTTCACAAGGAATAGCGATGTCTCAACCCGCGCCACAATTTTCTTCCGCAACAGTTGGCGAAGCTTTGCGCGAAGGCGTGCAGCGGCTCGAGCGCGCCGCAGTTCCTTCCGCGCCACTTGCCGCGGAATTGTTGCTGATTCACGTTCTCGGTCGTGACCGCGCATGGCTTTACGCACATCCTGAAATTCCCATCGATCCCGCGCAAGCGGAAGCATTCTTCTCACTCACAAACAAACGAGCGGCAGGCACGCCCACTCAATACCTAACCGGCAAGCAGGAATTCTGGGGCCTGGATTTTGAAGTCACGTCCGACGTATTGATTCCCCGTCCAGAAACCGAGCACGTAGTCGAAGTAGCGCTCGCGCGAATCGGCGAATCCCGCCGCAGCGCTCCACTCCGCGCAGCAGACATCGGCACCGGTTCCGGATGCCTGGCAGTTGCCCTCGCGAAAGAATTGCCGCAAGCCAAAATTTTCGCCACAGATATTTCGGCCGCCGCCCTAGCCATCGCCAGCCGCAACGCAGCCGGTCACAACGTCACCGACCGCATCACCTTTGTCGAGTGCAATTTGCTCGATGGCATTCACGACCACGCGCCCTTCGACGTCATCGTCAGTAATCCACCATATGTAGCTCGCAAGGATGCGCAATCTCTGCCAATCGATGTTCGCGAACACGAACCACAAATCGCGCTCTTCGCCGGTGAAGATGGCATGGCGATTTATCCGCCGCTCATCGCACAAGCCGCAACGCATCTCGCCGCGGGGGGACTGCTCGTTCTCGAACTCGGCTGCGGATTGTTTGAGGCGGTCAGCGATTTACTCGAAGCGCGCCGCGGATGGACGCGCGTCAGCGCCACGCAAGATTTGGCGGGTATTCCACGCGTCATTTCTGCCGCAAAAGAATAGTCTCGCACGCAAGGGTTGGCTAGTCTTGCGCAGTACCTTGACCCGTGCTATTCCTCTCCCTACCGTTAGAACCAAGGTCATCCTTACTGGCGATAAGGCACAATCAATTCATTCTGGCGCTGGAAACTTGTGATTCAAACAGAGCACATACTCATGGTGGACTGGCTTCGCGCGACCGATCATCCCGAATGGGATGCATTTGTCGGTCAGCATCCGTCAGGATTGGTTTATCACCTCTCGTCATGGAAACGTGTTTTGGAAGCCGCCTTCCCGCAAATCAGTGGCCGGTTTCTGGTTGCGAGAGACGGTGATACCGGGCGCATCCAGGCCGGGATGCCCGTTTATACCGTGAGAAGCTGGCTGCTAGGCAATCGCGTTGTCAGCGTGCCCTTCGCCACAATGTGCGATCCTCTGGTCTCTTCGGCAGAAGAATTTGCCGCGCTTCTGCCGGAACTGCAGGCGCTTCAGCAGCAAACTAAAAGCCGTCGCGTTGAAATTCGCGCACGGAAAGCAGCTCATCTACTTCCGAGCAATGCAGGTCTGCAAGGCGCGGTGGGCTTTAAGCATCTCTACATATCGCTGGAAAAAGATCGCAACTCTCTGTTCCATACTTTTTCAAGAACCTGCGTGAGGAAAAACATAACCAAAGCCCGGAACGCTGGTGTCGTCGTAGAACAACGCCGGGACGAAACCAGCATGAAGATTTGTTACGACATCATTGTTAAATCCCGGCGCAGACTTTCCCTGCCTCAGATGCCTTATGCGTTTTTCAAGGCCATGCTGAATTTTATGTCCCCTCAACACTTGTCTCTTTTTCTCGCGATGCACAAGGGCAAGCCGGTCGGATGTTTTATCCTGATGAGCATGGGCCAATTCTGGACGGCGGAGTACGCGGGAATCATCGCTGACGCACCCGCGGGTGTGAATCAATTGCTTTATTGGGAGACGATCAAGAGCGCTCAGGATCAAGGCGGTAAGATTTATAGCTTCGGACGTACGGCAGCGGCGAATAAAGGACTTCTAACTTACAAACGGCGATGGGCGCCGCTGGAAGAAGATCTGGTAGATTTCACTTTCTGTGCGCGGGGAGATAAAACAGAAAACGTTCAGAAGGCACACCACAGTGACTCCTCTTTGGTCTATCGCGTCGTCCGCACGCTGCTGGGAAATGTCCCTATGCCTTTCTACCGAATGATCGGTGATTTCTGGTATCGCCATCTGGGCTAATTCTGTCCGCTTGGTGCAGATCGACTCGGCTCGCTGCTCCTTCAGACCATTTTAGAATTGACGCGTTTACTTTCTGCTTTGCGCTGGAAATACGATTGACGCTGGGTGACGGAAAAGACCCAGCATTTTCTTGTGCACAGTAGCAGCCAGCATTGGCGCACTCTCTTTCATCAGTCTCAGCGCCAGTTTTCGATGGCCGCTCTTCCAGGCATACTTCACCCAAAGCGCAGCGATGCCGCCGATGCATGCGAATCGTTCCAGCCTGCGCTTCGCTCCGCCCGGATATTGCCCAATCCGCTCTGTGTCGATGACGATGGAGAATCCATTCACGATCGATTCAACGCTCCGGATGCTGTTCGTGTCGTGCGCCCGATATGCGACCGTGAACGGCTTTTCGACAATCACGCAGGGCCCAATCGTCCCAACTTATAAAATCAAATTAAAATCATCCAGATGAAAAGTAGCAGACGTGCTGTTTGAAAGCCCGACGGACACTTCTTTTGCCAAAAAATCCTGGAATTTGTAAACGGAAATATTCGCGTTTTCGTTTGGATAGTCTGGAAAAGGCTTCTGTCCCTCCGTGAAGTACCTCATGGATCCGATAATCAGTGGCGGCGAATCGAATTCGCGAATGATCCGGTCGCACGTTTTCGGGGCGCACGGAGTCAGCAAATCATCGCTATTCAGAAATACCAGATATTCACCGCGTGCAATCGCAGCCGCTTTGTTCCGCGCAACCTCCGGGTCCTGATTTTGCTGGCTCAACACATTAACGCGTGTTCCATAAGAGCTAAGCGCGCCCGCCGTTCCGTCGTTTGATCCATCGTCAATGACGAACAGCTCGTAGTCTGTGAATGTTTGAGCAAGAATCGAATCAACGGCCTGACAAACGTGTTTTTTACGGTTGTACGTCGGAATCAATATGCTGAAGCGCACGGGCATCGCGATTCTTACAGTAACTGAATTTCGCACAAGGCTTCGGCGAAAATTATTCTCGTGTTCGGTATTCAACTACGCTCTAGCTGTGAATTCGCATCAGTCCCTGGGAGTGGTAGAATTCCGCTCGAGAAGATTCCAGCTGCACTCTGATTTCCTCTGCCCGTGCCAAAGCTCGCTCGATTCCGCGCCAAGCACGCCGATACGCTCGGCGATTCCTCCGCGGAGCCACGCGTTTCCACTCCAATCCTTCATCTCGATATGGACGCGTTTTTTGTTTCTGTCGAACTGCTCGAGCGTCCCGATCTTCGCGGCAAAGCTGTGATCGTCGGCGGCAGACCAGATGCGCGCGGCGTGGTATCCGCCTGCAGCTATGAGGCGCGGCGTTTCGGAGTCCACTCCGCAATGCCGCTGCGCACCGCCGCGAAGCTGTGCCCCCATGCGGTTTTTCTCGATGTGCGACACACCCTCTATGAAGAATGGTCCGACCGCGTCGTGACAATTCTCACCAAATATTCTCCCACCGTGGAAATGGCTTCGATTGACGAAGCCTATCTCGATCTCAGCGGCACGGAAAAACTTCACGGCCCGTCACTCGCCGCCGCGCACAAATTGCTTTCTGAAATCACGCACACCACCGGCCTTCCGTGCTCTGGCGGACTCGCCGCCACGCGTCTCGTCGCGAAAGTTGCCAGCGATCAGGCCAAGCCGCGCGGCCTGCTTTGTATTCCCGCTGGTCTCGAAGCTACATTTCTCGCGCCGCTTAGCGTGCGCCGCATTCCCGGCATCGGCACAGTGACCGAGGAAGGGCTGAACGCGCTCGGCATTTCTACCGTCGGCCAATTGGCCGCTGTGCCACTTGAAAAACTTCAGGAATCGTTTGGCCAGTGGGGCGACGCGCTCTATCGCAAAGCGCGTGGCGAAGATGCTTTCGAGTTTTTCCTAGACGCCGAGCCCAAATCCATTTCCCACAACCACACCTTCGGAGTGGATACCGACGATGCCGTCGCTCTCCACGCCACGCTCAGTCATCTCGGCCAGAAAGCAACGAAGCGTTTACGCGATGCGGGCCTCAGCACGCGCACCGTAACGCTTACAATCCGGTATTCGGATTTCCAGACCACTTCGCATGCAAAAACGTTTTCCGATTCCACCGATCTTGATGCCGAAATTCTTACCGCGCTGCGCGAATTGTTTGACGCGCGCTGGCAGCGCGCCCGCAAAGTACGGCTGCTCGGCGCGGCGCTTTCTTCTTTTAATCATGGCGAACAGCAACTCGATCTGCTCGAAGGCCCGCGCAACGAAAGACTCGAACGCCTCGCTCGCGCCACCGATAAACTCCGCGACCGTTTCGGATTCTCGAAAATTCAGTACGGCGGATCGCTCGATCGCAAGAACGATTCCGACGACTAACTACCATCCCGGAACAACTCGCACCTTGCCGCTTGGCGCGCCCACCCGCGCGGGCGGATAATCAAGTTATGGAAACTGCGCTTACGCCGCGTCAACTTGCGGAGCAAATTTGCCGTACGCTTCGCGCCATTGGCCAGCAGGCTTTTCTGGTAGGCGGATGTGTGCGCGATGAACTGCTCGGCCGCGTTCCCGCCGATTATGACGTCGCCACCGACGCGGTTCCAACTCGAATCGAAGAACTTTTCCCTGGCAGCCTCACCGTCGGAGCAAAATTCGGCGTCGTAATTGTTCCTGGCGGCGATGTTCACGTTGAAGTCGCCACGTTTCGATCCGACGTCGGCTACTCCGATGGCCGCCATCCCGATCACGTCGTCTATTCGCGCACGCCTCAGGAAGATGTAGTGCGCCGCGATTTCACAATCAACGGATTGCTGATGGATCCGGCCGAAGGAAAAGTCCTGGATTTCGTCGGCGGCCGCGAAGACCTGCGCGCAGGAATCATTCGCACGATTGGCGAACCGCGCCTCCGCTTCACTGAAGATAAACTCCGCCTCGTGCGCGCTGTTCGTTTCGCCGCGCGCTTCGGATATAAAATCGAGCCGCGGACCTTTGCCGCGATTCAAGAACTAGCTTCGCAAATCAATCAAGTTTCGGCCGAGCGGCTACGTGATGAACTCACGAAAATTCTCACCGAAGGCGCCGCGCGCCGCGGCTTCGAGCTTCTCGACGAAGCCGGCCTTCTGGAAATATTGTTGCCCGAAGTTGCGCGCATGAAAGGCGTTCAGCAACCGCCCGAGTTTCACCCCGAAGGCGACGTCTGGATTCACACGCGCATGCTCCTGGAAAATCTTCCAGCCAGATCTTCGCCCACTCTCGCATGGGGCGCGCTCCTTCACGACGTCGGCAAGCCGCCCACGTTTGCTCCCGCCAGCAAAACCGGTGACCGCATTCGCTTCAACCAACACGCGGAAATCGGCGCGCGGATGGCGGAAGAAATCTGCCACCGGTTTCGTTTTTCAAATGAAGACACCGAACAAATTGTCGAACTCGTCGCAAGTCACATGCGCTTCAAAGACGTGCAGCAAATGAAAGCATCGACACTAAAGCGTTTCGTGCGCTCCCCGAAGTTTGAAGAACAGCTCGAGTTGCATCGCCTCGATTGCCTCGCCTGCCACCGCATTTTGGACAATTGGCAATTCATCCAAAAATTCATCGCGGAAACGCCACCCGAACAAGTGCGGCCTCCGCGATTGATCACGGGCGGAGATCTTCAAGCCCTCGGATTTCGCCCCGGTCCAATCTTTAAGCTGATCCTGCAGTCCGTCGAGGACGCACAACTCGAAGGCACGCTTACGGAAAAACACGACGCAATTCGCTACGTTCAGGCAGAATACAGCAAACGGATCGAAAAGAGCGCAGGGTGAAAACCGGGAGAATCGCGCAAACGATACGACCTAAGTTATTTATTTTCAGTGGCTTACGATGAATCGTGCCCTTGGGTAGCTCCAAGAGAAAAAGCTTGCAATTCCGGGTGCGGCAAAGCAATAATATTAGCGTAACGCACTCAATCTATCTTAGTGTGTCTAATTGAATCGTCCGCAACCCTTTGTTTCCGGACGCATCTAACTATTCTGACGGACGAAACGCTCTCCCAGCTACGAGGGCTTTCTAAGGACCCCAATGGCGGACAAACTTACGATTATTCCCAGCGAGTTGCCGATTCTGCCGGTACGCGACATCGTGCTTTTTCCCGGTGGCGTAACTCCGTTGCCCATCGGCCGCGAAACTTCTCTCGCTCTCGTAAATTCTCTTCAGGGCGATGAAAAGCTTATCGCCGTCGTGGGGCAACTGGATCCCCGCGTGGACGAACCCGGCGGCGCGGATCTGCATTCCGTTGGCACCGCGGCCAAACTCCACAAGACCGTAAAAATGCCCAACGGCAACATGGTAATTTTTCTCGAAGGATTGCAGCGTATCCGCGTGGCTGAAGTTTTGAGCCTGCGTCCCTTCATGCGCGCGAAAGTCGAAGCCCATCCCGACATCATTGGTCCAGTGGATGCCGAGCTAACCGCACTCGAACGCAACGCGCAATCCCTGTTCCGCGAAGTCGTCGCACGCTCTCCGCAACTTTCCGACGATCTTCAAACTGTCGTTCTCAACATTGAAGACCCGGGACGCCTCGCCGACTTCATCGCCGGCATGTTGCCCTCGCTGAGTACGATGATCAAGCAGGAGCTGCTCGAAACCGCATCCGTGCGCAAGCGTCTCGAGACGCTGATTCGCGAACTCAGCAAAGAACTCGAAGTACTCGAACTCAAGAATAAAATTCAGGAACAGGTTCAAGAGCAGGTCAGCCAGAGCCAGCGCGAATATCTGCTTCGCGAACAAATGAAAGCGATTCAGAAGGAGCTGGGCGAAAGCGAAGACGGCGAAGCCGAAGTCGTCGAGCTGCGCAAGAAGGTCGTCGAATCCGGTATGCCGGCCGAAGCCGCCAAGGAATGCGAGCGTGAATTGAAGCGCCTCGAACGCATGACGCCTTCCTCCGCGGAATACATGGTTGCGCGCACCTACTTGGAATGGATGACAACTCTGCCGTGGACGAAGTCGTCTGGCTCCGAGGAAATTGACATTCCCAAGGCGCAGGCAATTTTGGACGAAGACCATTACGACATGGAAAAGGTGAAGCAGCGCATCCTGGATTATCTCGCTGTGAAAAAACTGCAGCCGGGAATGAAAGGTCCAATCCTTTGCTTCCTCGGACCTCCGGGAGTAGGGAAGACCTCGCTCGGAAAATCCATCGCGCGTGCTATGGGCCGGAAATTTGTGCGCATCTCTCTCGGCGGCATGCATGACGAAGCGGAAATTCGCGGACACCGCCGCACCTACATCGGCGCGCTTCCCGGCCAAATCCTGCAGGGTCTGCGACGCGGCGAAGTAAACGACCCGGTCTTCATGCTCGACGAAGTGGATAAGCTCGGGCGTGATTTCCGCGGAGATCCATCCGCCGCGCTGATGGAAGTTCTCGATCCCGAGCAGAACGCAACTTTCCGCGATCACTATCTCGATGTGCCTTTCGATCTCTCGAAGGTCATGTTCATCTGCACGGCGAATTGGATTGATCCAATTCCCGAGCCGCTGCGCGATCGCATGGAAATCATCGAGTTGGCGGGCTACACCGAAGAAGAAAAAGTTAATATCGCGCGGAAATATTTAATTCCGAAGCAGGCCGCCGAGCACGGCCTGAAGCACGGCGAACAATTTGAGTTCACCGACGAAGGTCTGCGCGAACTGATCGGCAGCTTCACGCGAGAAGCGGGGGTCCGCAACCTCGAACGCGAAATTGCAACGCTGGTTCGCAAACAAGCGCGCCGCATGGCCGAAGGCAATTTGGAAAAATTGCTAATCACGCCTGCGGTCGTTCACTTAGTGCTCGGCGTTCCGAAATATCACGCCGAACGCGAAGTGGAAGAACGCGTCAAGCATCCCGGCGTGGCCGTTGGACTCGTCTGGACTCCGGTGGGCGGCGACATTGTTTTCATCGAAGCCACCAGCATGCGCGGCAGCAAACAATTCACCATGACGGGCCACCTCGGCGAAGTCATGCAGGAATCCATGACGGCCGCGCTTTCCTGGGTGCGCGCAAACGCGGAACGCTATGGCGTAGATCCTGATTTTTTCCGCAAACAGGATTTGCACATTCACGTTCCGTCAGGCGCGGTTCCCAAGGACGGCCCGAGCGCCGGCGTTGCAATGGTCACCGCTCTGGTCAGTCTGCTCACAGGCCGCCCGGTGCGTCCACGCGTCGCTATGACGGGAGAAATTTCGCTGCTAGGCATCGTTCTGCCCATCGGCGGAGTGAAAGAAAAAATTCTCGGCGCCCGTCGCGCGGGCATCAAAGAAGTAATTCTTCCCGCGGAAAACGAGCCCAACGTGAAGGCGGATCTTGAGCCGCAAATGCTCGAGGGCATGAAAGTTCACTACGCCCGCACGGTGGAGCAAGTGCTCGAATTGGCCCTGGAAAAAGTGCCGGTCACCGGCGTTTCGCCGGATAAGCCGCGCATACCGAGCCAGCCCAAACCGAGCGTTGTGCCGCCAGTGCACTAAATCGCGCCGCAGCACGCGCCGCAACTAAATAGCTCGCAAAGCCGGAGATCTCCTCAAACGGTCTCCGGCTTTTGCTTTTCAGCACAACTCCATCGCAAAGATGCCCGCAGCACTTGCACTTCGCAATAACTTCGCGTAGACCTTTTTATTCGGCCATTTCCAAAGCATCATGGCGCAAAAAAACAATTCGCCCTCAACTCCGCCACGCGAACTCGCGAAGCAATTGCTGCACGCTCTGAAGAGTGAGCGCGTAGCCTCCGTATTCCTCGAAAGCTACGCGAAACAGTTTGACCGTCCAGAAGCAATCGCGCATCTCGAACGCCGACGCGAACTTGAAGCGATGCTCGACCGCGAAATGCTCCTCGCAATGGCGGCTCACGTTGCCCGTATCGCGGAATCAAACGCTCGGCGCTCTCCACGCCGCGCAACGCGCACGCGCAATGACGACCCCGCCGCATTTCTCCGCGACCTCGTAACAGCTCTCGCCAAGGAATCCGGGTGGACCGCTGGCGACACCATGGAATTTCGCGGCGATCTGGAAATTTATCGCCGCCTGGCCGCATCCGCCGCGTCGCGCTCGTCGCAGTCCCGCTCGCGTATCGCGCCCGCCGGTCCATTTGTGGACCGTTGCGCCATCCTTCTCGATCCATCCATGATCGAAAACGCCAGCCGCGCCGCGGGCAAACTTCTCCTGCAACTCGAATCGCAGTCGGAAAAATTATTTCAGGAAGTTCTGAATCAGGTTTCCGCGCGTACCAAATCCCGCTAATTCACAGCGTGACATCCTCAGATGCCGCAACAAGAGCGCGTCCGAATAGCGGTTGTCCCGCCAATCCAATCCGCGCTCCAAACAACACTACCGCCGCGATCACCGCCAATCCAAGCCAGCCCATCCACGCATGCCACGCCGACGCGGCTTGACGCCGGATCGTCGCGTGTGCAGGCAGGGCGGCGCATGTGCCGGTCAATCTATCTTTCTCATCTAGCTACGACGCATCTCTCAAATATTCTCTGCGGTTTAAAACGATTTGTGGGTCGCGGATTCAGCCGCGACATACCAGTGTCAGAAAAAAGGGGCTTTCGCGCCTTTTGCGTCACGACGTTTTTTGTCGGCAAGCCCCGGAAGCGAAAAATCGCCGCGGCTCCTGCATTTCCTAATTTGAGGATGCAGCATTTGGTTCCACAATCACCGCCGTGCCATACGCCAGCACTTCGGTAACGCCGTTCATAATTTCCGTCGCGTCGTAGCGCATTCCGATAATCGCGTTCGCTCCGCGCGTCATCGCGTGATCCACCATCAACTCAAACGCATCCTCGCGCGTTTTCTCGCAGAGTTCGGTAAAAATCGTAATGTTTCCGCCAACAATCGTCTGCAGCGCCGCACCCAGATTTCCAATCACGCTGCGCGAACGCACCACAATCCCGCGCACAATTCCAACGGTACGCACAATGTGGAATCCATCCAGAATAAAAGCAGTGGTGATTCTCGCCGGGTCCATTCGCAGTGGCATGGTCTCCTCCTTTGCACTATCGGAACTCGCGCAAGATTCTAACCTCAATCCGCGTCTCGCGCATGTCAGAATCACGAAAATGAGTTCCGGTGACGGGTACGTTCCGGTGACTAGTGTGTCTCGGTAAACGATACGCCTCCAGAATTCATTTGATAAATGGCTTACAAAAGAGAGCGGCTTCAGCAATTCCGAAGCCCGAGATGGTTCGTAACAGGGCACGCCTTCAGCCGTGCCGTAATGTCATTTAAATCCAGGGGTTTTAACCCCTGTCGTACTCGAACATGGAACTAACTTTCTACATCGTCGTAGCCGCCGAACTTCTCCTGAGCCTCTGGTCTCTCGTCCAGGGATTCCAATGGCTCGCCATGGCCCGCAGACGCGCCAATCAACACTCCGGATTTTTCACTCCGCGCGTTGCATTACTCTGTCCGTGCAGAGGAGTCGAGCCGGGCCTGGAAGAAAATCTCTCCGCGCTAACCGCGCAGGATTACCCTAACTTCGAAATATTTTTTATTCTGGCCCGCGCCGAAGATAGCGCCCGCGACATCCTGAAACGCGTAGCAACGACGAGCGCAACTCCCGCACAAGTAATAATCGCCGGCCGCGCGCAAAACTGCGGAGAAAAAGTAAATAATCTCCGCTTCGCAGTGGACCAGCTCGATTCCAGCTTCAGCGTCATAGTTTTCGCCGATTCAGACGGCCGTCCCGGTCGCCAGTGGCTCACTCATCTCGTCGCGCCGCTGAATGATCCCCGCCTCGGCGCAACCACCACTTTTCGCTGGTGGCTCCCGGTGAAGGGAGGCTTCTTTAGCGCGCTCGGCGCTGCATGGGACGCCAGCATCGTCACCATGCTCGGCGAACACGATCGCAATTTCTGCTGGGGCGGCGGCACCGCCATTCGCCTAAGTGTATTCGACGAAATAAAAGTCAAAGACCATTGGGCAGGCGCCGTCAGTGACGATTGGGGCATCACCCGCGCCCTTCGCGCCGCCGGACGCCAAATCCAATTCATCCCGGAATGTTTAGTTCCCGCACTTCACGACGCCGGCGCTAAAAGTCTTTTGAACTTCACGAATCGCCAGATCACCATCACCCGCGTTTACGCGCCGAAAGTTTGGCTAGCCGGCGCATTTTCCCATTTCCTCTACTGTGCCTCACTAATCCTAGGCGTCCTGCTCATCATTCAATCCATTTCCATAGGCCAGCTCTGGCTAACCACCGCGCTAGTAATGATGCTGATCGCACTCCTGGCCGCCGCAAAAGGAATCGTTCGCTGGATCGCCGTCACCGATCTTCTTCCCGCCTACAAACAAAAACTCCAAACTTACGCCTGGGCCTGGACTCTCCTCGCCCCGCTCGTTCCCTTTCTCTACGCCATAAATTTCGCCGTCTCCGCATTCAGCCGACGCATCAAGTGGCGCGGCATCCGCTACGACCTGAAATCCGCAGGCCACACGGAAATTGTTTAGGGCCGCATTTTCCATTCTTCTAAAGGTAGTTCTCCATACACTAAGGGTGCGTTCTCGGATGTTATACTCCACCCTTGGCTGAGAGGTCGCATGAAAAGCACCGACCCCCAGATATCTGACCGTTCACTGAAACTCAGACTTCTAATAGCAGGGCTGGTAGGAATTCTGTTCTCCATTATTTGCATATTTTTGCCAACCCAAATCCATATCGCCAATCCGTTTTGGTTCAGCGTTTCGCCGCGAACCTGTCGACTTTCGCCGCGCTGATCGCTAGATTCTTTAAGTGGATTGGAACTTTCCCCGGCGCTCTCATTCCTTTTGCGTTCTTCGTTCTGTTTGTGGCACTTAGACCGCGCCATAAAAATGCATGGATTTCTGCCTTCATGACGGGTGTGATGCTGTCGAACATTCTGCTGCACTGGCTGTGATTGTCCTTACTAGAACTTGCACCCACCCCCTATTTCATGTTGAATCTCTAATTACATCACCGCTCCGACGGAGGCCGCGCCATGAGCTACGCCAGAAAACATCTAATCCCGGATGAAAAGCTCCTCTACGAAACGCGCCTCCACTGGATCGTCCTGTTCTGGCCGGTGATCGTTCCAACACTAATACTGCTCGGCGCTGGCGGATGGATCCTCTACCACTACGCCCATGCCGACGCGAACGATATGAAGGAAGTCGGTGTCGGACTAATCGTCGCCGCGGCGCTCGTGTTCGGAATTGGCCTGATGAAGCGCAACGCCACAGAAATGGCCGTCACCAATAAACGCGTGCTAATCAAGCAAGGTGTCTTCGGACGCAGAACGCTGGAAATTCTCCTGCAAAAAATCGAAAGCATCGCAGTCGATGAACCGATGTCAGGGCGCATGCTCGGCTACGGCACCGTAACCGTTCGCGGCACAGGCGGCACACCCGAACCATTCCCGAAAATGGCCCATCCGCTAGAATTCCGCAGACACGTCGAAGAACAAGTCGAATCCCTAATGAAATAAACTGCGAAGACTCTTCTATTTTTTCGCCGTAACCCGCTTAGCCGTTGACCGTGAAGCCCGGGTTCGCCGAACCCGGGGCTTTTCTCCAACGTACCGCACCGTCACGAACGAGCCCCTGAAAACTTTGCCGTAAACCGCGTCATATAACTCCGAACTTCCTTCACCCCAAACAATTGCAACAAAACAATCGTCAAAATCACTCCCACAACCGTCGCCAAACTCAAATCAATAAACGCTCCATGCAACGTCTTCCAGGAAATCCGTTCACCCAACCACCCAACAAATTTCCAGCAAACAAATCCGCCAATCGCCGACGCAACCGACACCCGCGCAAAAAAACTCATCAACCCGCGCATCCCGCTACCCGACGTCTTCCGAATCAGAATCACAAATAAAATAATCGTGTAAGCCGTGATCCCCGCCGAACTCGCCGCCGCCAACCCCAAATGCTGCATGTGCCGCACCAGCAGCCAGTAAAGCGGCAAATTCAACACCGTAATCGCAGTGCCAACCACTGCCGGCGTAATCGTGTCGTGCATCGCATAAAACGCACGCGCCAAAATGTTCTGCGCTCCCCATGCAATCATTCCGAGCGAAAACCACACCAGCGTTCCCGCCGTAGCCAGCAAATCCGATTCATGCAGCCGCGTGTGCGAAAAAACCAGATGCACCAGAGGCACGCTCATCGCCACGGTCAGAGCGGTAATCGGCATCAACATCAAAATGATCCCCTTCATCGTGCCGCTCAAAATCTGATCTAACTCCACCATCCGCTTTTCCGAAAAAAGCTGCGCCAGTACAGGAAATGACGCTACCCCAATCGCCTGCCCCACAATTCCCAGTGGCACGCGCATCAAAGTTTTCGCATAACTCAGCCACGTAATGGACGCGGGCGGCAAATAGGATCCGAACCAACGGATGATCCAGTCATCGGTGAACGCCAGCGAAAGCGCCAGCATGATCGGCACCGCGAGCTTCACAAACAAAATAAATCCCGGATGCCGGATGTTCAGCGAGAAAAAGAATCTCGCCCCCGCCCGCTTCGCTCCGTAAACTTGCAAGAGAAAATTCCCAACAATCGCGCCCGCCAACACGCCCACCGCAAATCCCGTAATTCCCAGACGCGAAGAAAGCAGCACGCCGCACAAAATGATTCCAATGTTGTAGACCAGCGGCGCCAGCGACGGCACAATGAAGCGATTTTTCGCATATTGCACCGCGCTCAAAATTCCGCCCATATAAAAGCAAAATTGCGCGGGCAGCATCAGCCGCGTCAGCGAAACCACATGCAACTTTTCCGCCGCCCCAAATCCAGGCGCAATCAGCGAAACAATTTTCGGCGCGAATATTTCCGCCAGGATAACCACGCCGATCATCACCAGTCCCATAAAACTTACAACAATCGAAAATACACGCCAGCCTTCCTCCTCATTTTTCTCCGCCATGTATTTTGAAAATACCGGAATGAAAGTGACGCTCAGCGATCCCGCCGCCACCAAATAATTTAAGAAGTCCGGCAGCGTAAACGCCGCGTAGTAAGCATCCGTCGTCGCATTTGATCCGACCTGATGTGCCACTTCCCACTCCCGCCAGAATCCCAGCAACCGGCTGAGCAGCACGCTCGCCATCACAATTGCTGTGGCGCCGGCAATCTGGCGTCCCAGCGTCGGCGAAGACTTGCGCTGCGCGGTCACCGGAATTTGCGCCAGCGGATTAATTGGATTATCGGCAGACATGTTCGTGGGAATTGTGGCGGATTACGGCGCTCGCCGTCACGCAACCGTTTCACAACCGTTGCGCAACCAGCACTTCGCAGTTTTTACTTGTGCGTGAATTTTTCTTTGCCCGGAAAATGCCCAGCGCGCCGCCGCGCAAATTACTGCCCAGAAAAAATCGGGAAGTGACTCGCCGCAGCCATGAAAAACAGCATCGGAAATGAAATCCAAAAATTCAGCCGCGCCGTCACATAAGAAAGCCGCGCAACTTTTGCCGCTTCAGGCGGCATCGGCGTGCCGTGTTCAACACTCTCGCGATGCCACTTAATTAATTTTTTCTGGCATCGCCAGACCACGCCCCACACACTCAAAAACATAATTGTGCCCAGTCCACCGCCAACGCTGATGCTCAATGTCCGATTGCCCACCGTCGGCCCGGCAATCCAATGCAGCACCAGCCACGCCGCCGCAGTCAGCACAATCGCGGCCGCCGCAGTCAGCAGCCATCCATTTTTAGCAATCGGTGATTGCAGCAGCCCCATCAAAATCGCGAACGCCACCACCCAGCATCCGAACCAGATCCCGAGCCATCGCCCCATCAACGCAGGATTTCCTGCATTAATCGCATCCGTCTTCGCCAAAATCATGAAGTAGCGGAAGCCCGCCAGCCAGGTCAGAACCGCCGAAAATCGGAACCACCACATCGCGCGCGGCATCAATTCTGCGTAGAAACGCGACCGCAGTTGCGGATCGCATTTCGCCATCACCGGCGACGCAATTAAATTAAAAAAGTACAGCAGCCCAATCCAGGTGATCCCCGCCGCGAAGTGCGTGACGCGCAGCACAATCTGCTCTATCGCCGCGCCGCCTTCGGGTGGCATCACATTGAGATTAGACAAAATCATTCCCGGTACCACCATTCGATTCCTCCAGCCATCCGCGAACGCAACACCGTTATCGTCCACCGCCAACTCTATACAGCAAATTCTGTAGATCGTGCAAAATTTAACCGTAGACGGAAAGCTTTACGCAGCTTCAATTCCATTGCAGGCCATTGCCGTCGCACTTAGCGCCGTAAGCCATTGAAATAATTGACCTGCCTCATTTAGCCCCAAAATGGCACCGAAATTGCTATTGCTCAGCGCGGTACTATTACTACCGTCGCGTAGGGGCCGCGTCCGCAACGGATACAGTTGTTTTATAAATCGGGCCCGAAAAGTTGCAGTAGTTCTACAGGAATCATGTTCAGTCGCCGGCCCCCTCCCGCTGGCGCGCAGTCTTATTTGCGTTTCTCCGGCTGCAAGTTTTAAATCTCAATTGAATACGACGCAAGGAGATTCGATCGCGAAAGCTGTGTTTCATCATCAACCTACAGCGCGAGTAGCGCCTGGAAGGATGGGCCTTGTGAAAGATGTGCGCAGCATCTTTAAGCGTAACGAAACGCTAAGAGTCTCGGCGAAACGCACGCGAAGCACTCAGCCGAACGCGTACGTATTCTGCGACAAGAAAACCGGCGCCGCAAAATTTACTGTTGACGCCGATCAAAATGGTGAACTTCCCCTTGACCGCATCGCCGGCTCGCTCGCCGTTTATTGCATCGCCCACTACTGTTCGCCCAGGGATCTCGTTCTCGTCGTCTGTGCCGACGAAGCTCTGAACGAAAATATCAGCGCGCGTGCGGCAGCTCTTCTTCAGACGGCTCGCGTCGGAACCTCAGCCGTTGCCCTCAGCCAGCGCGAACGCGAAGTCCTGCGCGCCGTCGCCGAAAATCTCGCCAATAAGGAAATCGCCTCGCTGCTTTCGATCAGCGTGCGTACCGTAAAGTTTCACGTGTCCGCGCTGCTCACCAAGTTCGGAGTCAGCACACGTTCCCAACTTTCGGATTTCTCCACCGCGCGAATGTTCGATCCCGCGCAAGCGGCCAATACCGCCAAGAAAGATACGGACGCGCGCACCGCGGTCAGCTCAACCAATAAGAAAGTTTCGTATCTGCCGAACCGTTCCACTGCCGCATTTGCGAATTAAATGTCGCCAATTGATTTTGTTCGGCGAATTGAATTCGTTCGGCTAATTAAATTCCAAGTCAGCACAAACGGCGCGGTAAGACTCAGGTCTTCCGCGCCGTTGTTTTTGTCTTTACAAAAATTGTCGCTTTATAAAAATGTCGTCTCTACAAAAGTTGTCGTCCTTCTCAAAAAAATTCCGCCGCGCCGTCGTCGTTAGGAAAAGTGTCTCTATCTCTTCGACGCAATAAAATTCTGATCGATCGCGTCCCAGTCGGCCACTTTCCCCACGCGGTCGCTGTTGTCTTACGAAAAAATGACCCGGGCGCCGGCGCTTTGATTTTCTGCCCCGCCGCGCCGTTGCTTTCGTCTTTGTGAAAAACGCTATCTTGTATTTTTTCCGCTACCTCTTCGACGCAATAAAATTCTGATCGATCGCGTCCCAGTCGGCCACTTCCCACCACGCCGCCAAATAATCCGCGCGCCGGTTCTGATATTTCAAATAGTAGGCGTGCTCCCACACATCCACGCCCATCACGGCCTTCCCGCCCGCCATCAGCGGATTATCCTGATTCGGCAGCGACTCAATCGCCAGCTTGCCATCCTTATTCACCAGCCACGCCCAGCCGGAGCCGAACCGCGCCATGCCCGCCGCCGCGAATTTTGTCTTAAATTCCGCGAACGAACCGAACGCAGACTTAATTGCCTCGCCCAGTGCGCCCTTCGGCTCGCCGACGCCGTGCGAATCCTTCTTCATAATTTTCCAGAACATGGAATGATTCCAGTGTCCGCCGCCGTTATTTCGCACCGCGGTGCGAATCGCTTCGGGCACAGAGTCAATCTTCCGCATCAGGTCGTCAATGGAAAGCGCGGCCAGATGCGCGTCGCCCTCCAGCGCCTTATTCAGGTTGGTCACATAGGCGGCGTGATGTTTGTCGTGATGGATCTCCATCGTCTTTGCGTCAATATGAGGTTCAAGCGCGTCAAACGCATACGGCAGGGCTGGCAGTACGTGAGGCAAGGGACTCTCCTTTTTTTGTGTTGCTTGGGATTCCGTCATGGGAAAACCTTTCTGCGGCCCATGAAGGTCGCGTTTCAATTGTTTCTATCAGACCCAAATTCGTTACGACGCCAACATTGTATCGCCGTTACATCCAGCGATTCAACTTAGGCCGGTACTTTAATAGATGCGCCGCGGCCTGTTTCGGACTCTCCCTGCCTCTTTGCTTCCACGCCTCCCTGCCTTCGGATTCCTAGTCACTAGCCACCAACCCCTAGCCGCCGACCTTCCTACCCCGGTTCTCTAAATCCGCCATCAACACAAACCCCACCTCACGTCGCTTTCCGTCCGTTCTTTGCCCGACGAATTCCAAACCAACATCCAAGAGTCTTGCGTCCCGATTCCACAAAAGAATCGAGCAGATAAAACTACGGGATAAAACCATTGTGGACGGGTCAAAAGAACCGCAGGCTAGGGTCGAATACCGGCCTCAAGCAAAATCGCAAAATTCTACCTTTCTGCCTTCAAATGATTTCTATGTCAGCGAGTCTTGGTATTGCCGATTTTGCCAAAGCAAAATACTTCGAATCCATCTCAACCCCAACACTCCTGAGTCCCAAGCACTTTGCGGCGGCAATGGTCGACCCTGCACCCATAAACGGGTCTAAGATTATTCCTGTGCCTAGGGGTAATGAAGCGCGAACCAATTGACGCATTGAGGCCTGCGGTTTCAATGAAGGGTGGTTAGCAAGGGCATGCTCTCGTGGGCGCGCCGGCGAGACCCTAAGAAGATCCGGAAACGGCACATTTTCGGACGGCCGCCGGAGACCACCAGTGCCAAATTTTTTCAGATTCTCACTTACCCGCCGTTCACGTGGTTTTTGGAATAGTAGTCACGGCTCGAAGCATGACCTCGGAATCACTGAAGGCCACCCTTCCCCTGCCCCCCATCCCCTTACAGGAGAGGACCAAAAAGTGTCAGGCATGCGCCCGGTCTAAAGTGTCAGGGAAGCTCCCGGCCGCACATAACATAATATTCCCGGCTCTCTAAACTGAGGAGTGAATTACAGGTGACATTTACCGTACCGCGGCGTCTCACTACTAGCTGTACGGAGAGAACGTCTATGCGAAAGCTGGTAACGCGAAATCGTGGAATGTATGTAGTCCTAGCTCTGCTGCTGGCCGGAATTTTCTTTGGGGCTTTGGCCGCGCAGGAAATGCCGAAGGGCGAATGGCGCGCCGAATTCCAAACCGGCGGCGAACAGATTTGGCTGCAAATTCACTGGGAGGCGGCCGGCTCGACGCACACCTGGGGCAGCACGTGGAAGGTCAGCGAAGTTTGGGGACTCGATCCGAGTCTTTCGATCGGAACGCGGCCCAACGTACAGTTTGAATTGCGGCGCGACGCGGGCACGATGACGTTCACCGGCGATTTCGATAAGGGCGTCGGCACCGGAAAAATTTCTTTTGCGCCGAGCGCGGATTTTGTGCAGGGCATGAAGGCGCTGGGCTACTCGGATCTGTCGAGCGATCAGATTTTTTCGATGGCGGAACTCGACGTCTCGCGCGAATTCGTGAAGCAGATGCGCGATCTGGGCTATCGCGATCTTTCGGCGGACCTGTTGGTTCGCCTGAAGGCTCACGGCGTGACGGCGGAATACGCGTCGGGAATGCGCGGCCTGGGATTGAAAGATTTGACCGTCGAACAACTGATTGAGCTGCGCAATCACGGCGTGAGCGTGGAATTTGTGAAGGGAATGAGCAGCGCGGGACTCGGTCAGCTTTCCGCAGACCAGATTATTACGTTGAAGAATCACGGCGTCTCTCCGGAATTTACGAAGGAGATGGCGGCGCTGGGAATGCCGAAGCTCGGCATGGATCAACTCGTCACGCTGCGGAATCATGGAATTTCGCCGGAATTTGTGCGCGGAATGAAGGATGCCGGCTACACGACTCTGGGAATGGATGAATTGGTCGAGATGCGAAATCACGGAGTGAGCGCGGACTACGTGAAAGATATGCGCTCGGCGGGACTGGATCACATTGAGCTGGCGCAGCTGATTAATTTGCGGAACCACGGAGTTTCACCGGAATTTGTGCGCGAGTTGAAAGAGTTGGGCTATGACCACGTCGGCGTAGATAAATTGGTGGAACTGCGGACTCACGGAGTGGGCGCCGATTATATTCGCGATGTTCGCGCTCGCGGATACAAGGATTTGACGATAGAGCAGTTGATCGAAATGCGGATGTATGGAATTCCGAAGCGCGGAGTGATTTAGAGAAGCAGAGAGGCAAGGAAGCAGGGAAGCAGGAGGCAAGGAACTGCGGCAGGAAAAAGCAGAATCCTCGCGCTTCGGCGCTCTGAATGACGGTGTTGGTGTGGGGCGCGCATCCGAATGAGAGAAGTAACGTGCGCGACAAGCTCGGAATTGCGGCGACAGGTTCTTGGCGACCTCCCGCACTCCGCCGTCATGCCGAGCGAAGCGAGGAATCTGCTTTTCTCTGCTCTCTCAGTGCTTTTGCGTTGAGAGTTTTGCCTTTCTAAATTCGATTTAATTTTTTGAGCGCCCAACGCGCGTGCTCGGCGATTAGCGCGTCGCTGCTTTCCGCTAAACGCGCGAGCAACTTTGTAACGCGTTCGTGCGCCAGCGAATCGCGCCGCACGTTTGAATTACCAAGTGCCACGCACGCGTTGCGGATTAATCCGCGCCACTTCGCGCGCTTAATCGGACTCGCGCGAAACACTTCAAGGAATTCCTCTTCAGTCAGCGAAGCATTCCATTCCAAATCCGGCGCGAGAAGATTTTCGCGCGACGCGAACACTTCTTCCTTCGTGGTTGGAGCTTCGCGATTCCACGGACAAACATCCTGACAAATGTCACACCCGAAAACCTGTCGCCCCATTTGCGTACGCAGGTTTTCCGGAATCGCGCCACGCAATTCAATCGTCAGATACGAAATACACAGCCGCGCATCCAGAACGTATGGTTCGACAATCGCTCCAGTCGGACACGCGTCAATGCACAATGTGCATTGACCGCAAACATCCGTCGCCGGCATTTGCGCCGATGAACCGGAATGCGCGGATGCGGAATCATCCAGCGATGTTGCGAGATCCAAAGACGGCGTAAGTTCCAGCGTCGTGAGAATCACGCACAGGAATATCCACGAACCAAGTTCCGGATGAATCAGCAACGTATGTTTGCCAACCGTTCCAAGTCCCGCGCGCTGAGCCGCAATCCGCTCGTGAATCGGTCCAGTATCGACATACCACTTCGCTTCAAACGGTTCCGGGAACTGCGCGCGCATCGCCGCAACAAGCGCTTCCAGTTTGGCGCCGATGCTTTCGTGGTAGTCAGTTCCCCAAGCGTAGCGGGAAATCCATCCGCGCGGAGATTCCTCTCGTGATTCCGCCGCAGAGAACTCCGTGGAATAAGGCTGCGCAGTGTTGTAGTTCACCGCGCACACAATCACGCTGCGCGCACCGCTCATCACTCGCTGCGGCGATTCCCGCCGCGGATCGTAAAGATAGCGCATTTCCCCGGCGAATCCTCGCGCTAACCATTCCGCTCGCCGGGCGAGTTCCGGCCACGAATCGTTATCGGATGAAGCGGCCGAGATCGACGCGACGCCGCAGAGATCGAACCCGATCGCGCGGGCTCGCGCGGTAATCCACGAAGTGCGTTCGGCGGCGTTCACGCTGGGAATTGTTGCACACTCCGTGAATTGCGATACACTCCTTACAACAGAAACCGACTTGCGCGCGCGATTGACGCGCAGCGCGCATCCTCAGAGATAACTTGGCTTCAGTGCTGTTGGGCTTCTCTGTTGGTTCCGTTGGCAAGTCACTGTTAGAATGCAACGCATGGCTGATTGGCGACACATCCAAGGGAAGATCCGAAAGGCGCGGACTAGCAGCGATCCTTCGGGACAGCTTGCCGCTCTGTATGAAAGCACGCGCGACGCTATGGTGGCGTTTGAGCTGGCGCGCCTGCACGAGAAGAATGGAAGCAATGCCGACGCAGCGACGTGGTATCTGACGGCGGCGGAGAAGTTCCGGCGCGCGCAGTGGAAGACGAAGGCGCAGGAAGCGCTGGTGCGATTGGGAGTCGAAGTGCCGCTGGCGAGTACAGAGGCCGCGGCGCTCGCAACGGAAAGTGTTACTCCCGAGCAAGTGCAGGGCGAAGTGATGCGGGAGATTTCCACTACAGATAAGTTGTTCGGGCGCTCGGAAGCGTCGAGCCAGTATGCAGAAGCGACGGGCGAGCCTGACGCGGATGCTGATGCTGGGATGGGCGCTCCCGGAGAATCAGAAGGCGCTGGAGATATTGCGACGAGCGGGGCCATTGAGGGAGTTGCTGGTGATGCCGCGAAGAAACGCCGCCGGCGTGGACGTCGAGGCGGGCGCGGGCGGCGGAAGAAGGCGCCGGGAACTCCTGTGGCGGCTGCAAGTCCGGTTGTGGCGACGGCTTCAGTTGAGCCGGTTGGTGAGCAGCCAGCCGCGCCACGCGCGATTCCATCCAGACCGGCGCAGCAAGTGAGTGGGCGAACATCGGGCCGACTTTCGTCATCCGGTCGACGCGAACAAGGATCTGGCGCGCCCGCTGCGGAGATTCGCCGGCGTGACGCGGAGCCGGTTGCCGACGGCGGAGCACCTTCGGAGACGGAATTTACCGATACGGCGTCAGGAAGCATTGGGCCAGCCGCGTGGCAGGGGAGACGACGCGCGGGCGAACCTGCGCTTGCGTCGAGACTGGCGGGACTGGAGTCACGACTTCGCAGGATGCTGGCTTCGCCGCCATCGAGTCTGGATGACGCGGACAAAGCGCCGGCCGGACCGGGAGTGTTCGTGCTTTCGGATTCCGAGCTGCACGATAATTATTACGTGGAGGCGTGCCAAACGCTGCGAATCGGAATTGGGAATTTGGTGCGTAGTGGAAGAACGCGATCCGGAGACAACATCCGCGGGCTGCTGGCGGAACATTTGGGAATTACCGAAGCGCGCGTGGCGAAATACTTGAAAGATCATTGCGCGATTCGCTGGGTTCAGCTCGACGACGAAGCGCAACTTCTTGCACATTTCGCGATTGCGATGCTGCGTCCCGCGCTGAACGATTGAGAATTTGGGCGCGATTCCCGGAATGAAACCGGCCTGGAGTGCGGAAATGGGCGTTTCGGAGCTAAGTTCCTTAGAGTCTGCGACTTAAGGGTAACTAGGCTTTTGGGTTTCGGAACGACCTCCAAATAGCCATTAGCTGCTGAATCTTACCGTTTGACCCCCCGTTTTGACCGCTTAGCGCATGCCACTGGACGGGTGTACTAATAGGGTGGAAGCTATAGCAGGGGAAAGACTTAGCTAGACGCATCTTTCCTGTACATGTTAATTTTGACGTCGTACTTTGTATGTCACAGGGGACCCGGAAGTGTACTCGGGTTAGGGCTCAAGAGTCCGAACCCGTGAACGAATCCGAAAACTGCATTTCTTGAAAGTGGAGGGAACGATATGCCCCGTAAATTCGGGACGAAGATTTGGAAGGTCGCTGACTTGATGGTGGCGAAGTCTGCCGGCGTGGCCTTCAATACGATTCAACACTTCAACAAGCGCAATCCGAACCCCTCGTTTACACCGAATTGGTCGGATAAGCCGCTGCTGAAGTCGTGGGAAAAGACAAAGCCCACTTTGGGATTTCCGCGCGAGACTGACTCGCTGTGTCCCGGATGCGTGAAAGAAGCGCGCGAGTCCATCTTCAAGGGCGATAAAGATTGGCGCGATTTGATGCATGAGAAGGTCGGCGAGATTAAGGCGCAGATCATCAAGCGCGACAATCAGATTTGGATGGTGAAGGAATGCCCGCTGCACGGTAAGTACGAGGATTTGATGGCCGTGGACGCGGACTTTCTGGCGTGGATTGAAAAGAATTTCCCCGGCCGCGATATCCCGGCGCACAACGACGAAGATCTGCACAAGCACGGCTCGAGCACGGTGCGCTATGGCCGCGGGTCGGTGCTGACGGTGGACCTTACGAACCGCTGCAACATGATGTGCGACCCATGCTTCATGGACGCGAACCAGGTTGGGTACGTTCACGAACTGGGCTGGGATGAAATTCAGGAAATTCTGGACAACGCGATTCGCATTAAGCCGCGCCGGCAGATGTCCGTGCAATTCTCGGGCGGCGAGCCAACGATGCACCCCTACTTTTTGGATGCGGTGCGTTACGCGCGCAAGCTGGGCTACAACAGCGTGCAGGCGGCGACGAACGGAATCGAGTTTGCCAAGAGCAAGGAATTCAGCCGGAAGGCATTCGAGGCGGGTATGCGCTACGCGTATCTGCAATTCGACGGCATCGGCAATGACGCGAACAGCCATCGTCAGGTTGGCAATTTGTTCGACGTGAAACTGCGCGCCATCGAAAACATGCACGAAGCGGGAATTGAAATCGTGCTGGTGGTGACGATTCTGAATACCGTGAACAACGATCAGGTTGGAGCGATCGTAAAGTTCGCGATGGACAATCCGAAGAAAATTGCGTTCGTATCGTTCCAGCCAGTTTCATTTACCGGACGCGATGAAGACATCACGCCGGAACGCCGGTTGAAGCAACGCTACACGCTTTCGCATTTGGCGCAGGACGTGAGCAAGCAGGTTGGAAAAGTTGAACCGACGCGCGATTGGTTCCCGATTTCACTGGTCAGCGTGTTCGCAGGCTTTGCAGACCTGGTCCACGGCCCCGACACGCAGTGGGGATCACTTTCGTGCGGTTGCCACCCGAATTGCGGAGTGGGCACTGCGGTAATGATCAACAAAGAAACGAAGGAATGGGCTCCGGTTCCGCGATTCCTGGATGTGCCGACGCTTGTGAAGGACGTTACGGCCATCACGGACGCTGCGCGCAGCACGAAATTCACCAAGATGATGATGGGCCTGGCGCTTTTGAAGAGTTACAAGCCTTTCCAGGCGCCGAAGAGTTTGGCGCTGGTGGACTTGTGGAAGAAATTCGATAAGTCATGGGGACTTTCCAAAGACAGCGACGAGAAGTACGGAGCTGTAAGCGCGGAACGAACCTATGACGATGCCATCAAGCGCCGCGAAGATCCTTGGAATTTCATGTTCATCGCGGGCATGTGGTTCCAGGATTTGTTCAACTACGATTTCCGCCGCACCGAAATGTGCATTATTCCGTACGCAACGCAACAGGGCGAAATTTCGTTCTGCGCGTACAACACGGGCATCGGCTGGCGGAAAATTATTGAGAATATGTACAAGAATGCGACCGTCGCGCAGTGGTACAAGACGCATGGCAAGCACGAGATTTACGCCGCCGGTAAGGCAGTGAACCTGGGCAACTACGAGCACTCTTTGGTGATTGACGCCGAAGATGCAGCGCGCGTGAAGGAACGGGATCACGACGACGTTCCGGTGACTGCCGCCGATGAAGATCGCGCACGGCGCAAGGCAGCTCAGAAGGAAGAAGCCAAGGTTCGCGCGATTTACGAAGAGCTGGTGCTGAAGAAGGCGCAGCCGACGGTGGTCACGATCGGCACGCTGGATCAGATTAAGGCTGCGAAGCCGACCGGCGCTCCTGTAACGATCAGCAACATCGCGAAGCCGAGCGGTGATTGGAACGTCAACGGAAACGGGAATGGCAATGGAGCTGGCGCGAAGAAGCCGGAGATTGCTGAGACTGTTGCTGGGGACTAGTTCTTAGTTTAGCGGAACAATTTTTACAACTGCCTCCGGTTCGCCGGAGGCAGTTGTTTTTGGGAGAGTCTCGCGAAAATGAGTCGGACGGGCCTACCCCTGTTGATATTGTTATTCACGATTCCTGTTTTTATGCTTGTTCTCTCCCTCATATTCTGGTTGGCGACTGGTCGGTGTTCCATTCCTGCTTGGCGCGGAAAGGCCATGCTTTTCGGAATTATTGCCGCGATAGCCTGCACCATTCTTACAACGTATATTCTATTTCGCTCCGACCAGAACTCCTGGTCCATATTCTTAAAGCAGTCGCCGCTGCGGAATCTCGCATATTGGATTTCAATCGTGTCCTGGTTCTTTGTGTTGATGTGCGCGTTGGTGGGAAGAAGTTGGGCGCGAGTAACTCTTGTCATTTGGGCGCTCACCCTCGTCGCAGGAACTTACGTTTTCTTAATGGCATCCGTTCACGCGTGGTATTAGTGGAGAGAGTTGCTGTCGGCCTAGATCCTCTTCGTTAGAACCTTTCCGATGTTATGATTTGCTTATGCCGATATACGAATATCAATGCGAGGATTGCGGGACGCGTCACGAGAAGTTGGTGATGGCGCCGCGGCAGGGGATTGTTTGCCCGAAATGTGCGAGCCGGAAGCAGACTATTCAGATTTCGGTGTTTAGCGCGTCTGCGAAGACGGGCGGCGGTGCGGCGAATTCTGTGCGGGGTGGATGTGGATGTACGCCTCGGACTTGCGGCTGTCGTTAATCCTCGGTATAAACCTTTCTGAATTTTCATTCCACGTTTTAGACCATTGCGGGAGGATCTGGCGATGAGAACCAAATCAAAGAAATCGCGAGTGCGAGATTCTGCAGCGGATGCCGCGAAAGATAAGCGGCCTATCGGGTGGACACCTCCGGATTTGCGCGGCAAGGTTGCTGTGGTGGCTGGTGCTAGCCGCGGAGCGGGACACGGAATTGCGTTGGTGCTGGGGGAATGCGGCGCGACAGTGTATGTGACGGCGCGCACTGTTCGTGGTGGGCCGGTGCCGCCGGATGGAGCGCCGGGAACGATAGAAGAGACTGCGGATGAAGTGACGGCACGCGGAGGACGCGGGATTGCAGTTGCCGTAGATTTTACTCGCGAGGCAGAAGTGGCGTCGCTGTTTGAGCGCGTGGAACGCGAAGCGGGGCGGCTGGATATTTTGGCGAACTCGGTGTTCGGTTGGGCAGCGGAAGACTTCGAGGCGTTTATTCATCCAGAGCGTTCGCGGAAATTATTTTGGGAACAGAACAGTACCGGATGGAAGGAATCTGTGGAAGGCGGACCTTACGCGCACTTGCTGGGCGCGGTGCACGGCGCGCGATTGATGGCGAAACATGGCGGTAGTCTGATGGTCTCGATTACGGAACCAGTGATTGGATTTGGCCCGAAGACGCTTGGCTGGGCGCTGATTGGATTGGGGCACCGCGGAATTAATGAAATGGCGTATGCGATGAAATCAGATCTGGGGAAAATTGGCGTCACGATTGTGGCGCTGGGGCCGGGATTTATGCGCACCGAGCGCGTGCTGATGCATATGAAGACGATGCCGGAAAAGCAGAAGAAGGCGATGCGTTTTGATTTGACCGAAACGCCGGAATATACGGGGCGCGCGATTGCGATGATGAGCGCAGACAAGAAAGTTGCGCGGCACAGCGGAAAGTTGGTTTACGTGGGCGACCTGGCGAAGATTTATAAGTTTAAAGATGCGGATGGGAAATTTATTGAGAATTTTTACAAGAAGACGAAAATGATTTAGTGGCGGCGGACGATCATCCAGGCGTTGGGGCGGCCGCGCTCCGGACCGTCTGAAGGCGAGTTGACGATTTCAAGTTTTGCTGCGCCGGGTGAATTTTTTTGCGGGACCGTCACGGCCATTTCTGTGGAGCCGCCGCCATCGGTGTTCATTGCTTCGGTGCAGCCGAGTGAGACCATCAAGTCTGCCAATTCTTCGAGAGTCATGCCGACGCTGAGTTTCGGCTGGCGTCCATCCACCACGACAAACACATAATTTTGATCGTTGTAGCACACGGCGGTGCGGGGATGGCGCTGCTTGATGTAGTCGGTGAGCTCGCCCTGAATTGCGGTGTGTCCGGCGCTAACTAGAATTGGGAGGCCGGCAATTGCTTCGCGAATGTCCGGCTGATGTTGCATGCGCACGAGCAAGCGCACGGTAACTCGTGTTCCTACCGTGAGTTTCCTGAATTTGCTTTGCGAATCTGTAGTGGTCGAAGGTTCGGCCAACAGGATTGAGTTTTCTGGAATGATTTGTTCGGTGGCTGGCTCGCGGATTTCGCTTATCGTGCCGATGATTCTGGTCTGTGCGTCTGGCGGCAACGGGCGATCGAGCTTGGTGATGACGATTGCGCGAAATGGCTGCGCGGATTTCACGGACGTGCGAAACGCGCGGGAATACATGCGCAAGTCATGAGATTTTGCGTAGCCGAGCGGCTTATTAAATGTGGCGATGGGCCAGTGATTCCTGCCGGCTTGCGCTTGCATGCGAATGTCTGGAACGCCGATGGACGGGCGTCCAGAAACGAAGACGCTCATGGCGGGGCGCGCGTCTCCTCCGGCGCTTTGAATTTTTCCGTTGGTAATTGCAAGGCCTACGGGAACGCCGAAATAAGGCTGCTCCATATCAAAATCGCCGTTGACGATCGCTAACACGTCACTGCCGGTGAGAATTGCGCGACTGGCAAGTTCAGTGAGCGGCACGCGAGCAAACTGACCGTTAGCATCCGTGCCCATAGTTGAGTGCACCAACAGATCGCGACGATGTCGCGCGAGTTGCAGCACGTGAATGGACCACGGGCCGCCGACGGGAGCTTCGCGGCAGAAGTGTTGCCAGACGAGGCCGTCGGCGATTTGCGTTTCTTCTTTTGTGTTGCCGGTGCAGGAGGTTCCGTTGCGCGAAGTTGAGGATTCCAGCGCGAGATTCTTCGGCTGATCCTGGGCGTGGCCGGCTGGATTTGGGAATGCGAGGACGAGCGCGGCTAGCGCGGCGATGAATTTTACGTCACGACAGTGCGCGATGATTTGGCGCCCTGCTGCGCTGATAAATTGTTTGAGCGAATTGGCGGATGCTGACTGCAATTATTTTACGCTTGGTGCTGGCTGCGGTGCGCCGCGAGCAACGCGCAAGCCAGTGTATGCCAGCGATGCGGGCTGATACGCGGACTTGGCATCCGCGGCTCGGTCGGCGCTACCGCCCATTGTTTTGCCGGAGCCGTCAGAGGCGATTGCCCATTCGGCGACGTTCCCACCGAGGTCGTAAATTAACTCTTCATTTTTTTCGCCTTGTGCGTGGAAGCTGCCGACTTGCTTGAGCAGCGGCGCGTTGCCGGGGAGTTCGGCGATTTGTTTTATCAACCGCTGCGCGTCGTCGGGATTTGGAGAGTAGCCTGCCCAATAATCGAGTGTGTTTTCGCCGGTGCGTCCGTTGTAGAGCGAAGTAACTTCGTATTCATTGGGTATGCGCCAAGTTTCGCCTGTGGTTGTGGCAAGCCAAGCAGCATAGGCTTTCGCTTTATCGAACGAGATTCCACTGGCGGGAAAATTCTCCGTACCGGGATCGAATTTGTAAGCTGGATCAAAATTTGCGTATTGTGCGCGCGTCACTTCAAAGCGTCCGACTTCCAGATTGTTGCGGTGCACGACTTCGGGAATGAGTACCGCACGGCTGGCTGTGACTTTTACATTGTTGCCATAGGCAGTTCCGGCGCGAGCGATATTTTTTCTGCGCAGAGCTTCGCCCAGCGGAGAATCAGCTTTGAAGGCTTCGTTGATCGGCTCCGAAGTCTTGAAAAGGTACGTATCCATCCACGCCATTTCTTCATTCACTTTGCGAAGCTGGTGAGAAAGTTTCGTGGGGCCGTGCGCTTCACCGGGGAACAGAATAAATCGGACGGGAGTTTTGCCGATGCTGTAGAGCGTCCGATAGTGAGTCCAACCCTGCTCGGTGGGAACCTGGCGATCGTTCGTGCCGAAAAAAATCAGTGTCGGCGTGCGAACTTTATCCATTTGAAAGACAGGAGACTTGCGGATGTAAAGTTCCGGATCCTCGAGCGGGGATTTGCCAAAATAGTAGGCGTCGAATGAGTGGCCGAAATCCACGTTGGCCCAATCGCTGATCCATTCGACGTCGCCCGCGCCGGTCATGGCGGCTTTGTAGCGCGCGGGATTGGTGACGGTAAGTTGGATAGAAAGAATCGCGCCGTTCGACCATCCCGCAGTGCCAATGTGGTCGGCGTCCACTTTTCCTTGCGCGATTAGAGCGTCCACTCCCTTTTCGATATCCGGAATTTCCAAATCGTAATAATGGCCGCAACAAATGGATTCGACCCACTTCAGTCCGTGGTTGCTGCTGCCGTGATAATTAATTTTCAGGACAAAAGCGCCGCGCTCGGTGTAAAGCTCGGTGGGATAGGCCCAACTCTGCGACCAGGAATCGGTGTCAGTTCCCGCGGGGCCGCCGTGAATTCCCAAGACGAGTGGATATCGTCTCCCGGCTTCATAGTCCAACGGATAGAAGAGAATTCCGTCCACGTCGTCGTCGTTCGCGCCCTTCCAGTGAATTACTTCCGACTTTGCAATTTCTTTTTTGGCGTATTGGGGATTCAGAGCTGTGATTTGCTGCGGATCGTTGATGCGCGTGCCGTCGAGCGTTGCGGTGAACCACTGGGTGGGAATGCTCGCGGTTGAGTAATCGTAAACGATGCGCGGAGTTTCTTCGCTGATGGTGAGGCCGCCGAGATTTCCGGTGTGCTGGCCTTCGATCATCGTGTGCGTCCAGATTCGCGAAGTGCCGCTGCCTGACATGGTGTAACGCGCGGGCAAAAGGCGCGGGCCAGCGGCCAGCATGGCGATAAATCCGTCGGAGGTGACGTCGAATCCGCGGGCGAGGCCATTTTCCCAATCGAGATTTACTTTTTGCACCTGGCCCGAGGCGAGATCGTAAAAATACATCAGTTCAATCGAGGCGGTAAAAAATTTGGCATCGGAGGAATAAGATGCGGCGGCATAAAAGCCGGAACCGTCGCGTGTCCATTCGACGCTGTTGGGATAAACCCTGCCGCTGGTGAAAATCTGTTTGCTCTCGCCGGTGCGCAAATCCCAGACAAAAGTTTGCGGGGCAACTTTTTGATCCCAGGCGTAGCTGAGTTCGCGGCTGTGCACGGTGACGACGTGAGAAAGATCGCGCGTGACGGCCCAGGCCTGGATGCGATCGTTATTATCCGAGAGGCGTGTGACCTTTTTATCTTTCACCGAGAATTTAAAGAGGCGCACGGGAGCGGAGTGAGCTTCGTCATCCACTACGTTGGAGTCGTCTTTGCGCTGCTCGGTTTCTTTCTCGAAGAGAGTGGCGTCCTCCTGCGCGGTGAAAAAGATTGTGTCGTCGGTGATCCACTCGAAGCGCTGCACGCCGCGCTCGAAAGTAGTAACGGGCCAGGGCTCTCCGCCGAATGGATTCATGAGCCAGAGTTGAGTGCGGGAAACCCCGGGTTTGGTTTCGGGAAGGGGCTTCGTGCTGAGAAAAGCGATTTGATCGCCCTTGGGTGACCAGCGCGGGCCGGTATTGTTGTCGGTGCCGCGCGTGAGTTGAATTTCTTTTTTGTCCGTCAGGTTCGTGAGATAGAGATTTGACGTGCGGCCATCTTTTTCTTTGTTGGAAATACTTTTCGACCATACTGCCCATTTGCCATCGGGCGAGATGCGGAAGCCGGTGGCGGATTCCGCGTTGATGATGTCTTCGGCGGACCACGGCATGGCGGGTTTTTCCGCGGGCTTCGACTGGGGAGATTGCGCGTTCGATTTCGCCGGAAGCGCGAGTGACGCGGCGAATCCAAATATTCCCGCTAACGCGGCAGCCATTAGAAATTTCGGTGCTTTCCTCGTTTCGCGCATCGAAGCTCTCCCCTTGTTGAACAGAATTAGTTCCGTGCAACGCATTTCATTTATATGAAGGGGGACAGCATAGTCCAGAAGCGGCCTTGAGGGGAATCGCCTTGCGCATTTTTCCTCGGATCGAACTAGACGTGGCGGCCGCGGCGGCACTATCCAATATTTCCCGCAGATGGACGCGAGCTAAATGGGAATCCCGAATGGCGTGCCTGTGCAAATTTATACTTTGCAGCGGTTTATTCATGGATATTTGCTAGAATAGCGCGACCTTCAGGGTTGGCGCATGTCAATCACCACGCAAGAAGAGTTGGAAAAGTTACAGGCAGTGGGCCGGATTGTTGCGGGAGCACTCGGCGCGATGGCGCGCGAAGTTCGGCCGGGTGTGACGACTGCGGAACTTGATTCCGCTGGTGCGAGGCATTTTGATCAACATGGGGCGTTGTCGTCACCGCAAATGGTGTACGGTTTTCCCGGCGTGAATTGCATCAGCGTGAATGATGAAGTGGTGCACGGGATTCCGCGGGACCGCGCGCTGCAGCCGGGAGATCTGGTAAAGCTGGACGTCACAGCGTGCAAGGACGGATTTCACGCGGACGCGGCCATCAGTGTTACGGTGCCACCTGCGCCGGAACTTTCCGTGCGGCTGGTGAAATGCGCGGAACAGGCATTTCGCGCGGGGCTGGGTGCGGCGCGCAAAGGCAATCGCACGCGGGATATCGGAAGCTCGGTTGAGAGGGAAGTGCACCGGCACGGTTTTCATGTGATCCGCGAGTTGGGCGGCCACGGAATCGGACGCACGATTCATGAACCACCCAGCGTGCCGAACTACGCCGCTCGAAATGCGCGCGATCTGCTGACCGATGGGCTTGTACTGACGATTGAGCCGATCATCGCCGTGGGAACGCGCAACGTACAGTTGGATTCGGATGGGTGGACGATTCGCACGGCGGATGGTAGCCGTGCGGCGCATTACGAACACACGATAGTTATCACTCGGGGCGAGCCGGTACTGCTTACGGTTCTCTAACCAGCGATTGGAGTTTGATGATGGATTTCAGACAAACGCGCAAGGCGGCGATTCTTACTCCGGAGACATTCCGGTTTTTCAGTGAACTCACGACGAACAACAGCAAGTCGTGGATGGATATGAACCGGGATCGTTACCAGCAGCATGTTGTGGGACCGCTGCGGGATTTGCTGGAAGCGTTGACGCCGGAAGTGCTAAAGCTGGACGGGGGGTTTGTCGTCACCGGGCACACGGGACTGAATTTTTCGCGGATCAATCGCGACATTCGTTTTGCGAAAGACAAAACGCCCTACAATCCGCGAATGTACGTTTTATTTCCTGATTCGCCGAGCGGCGAAGGTTCGGAACTGTACGTCGGTGTGACGCCGGACGTGGTGACGGCGGGTTTCCGGATTTACGCCGACTCAAAATCGAAGACGCCGCCGCTAACGGTGATTGGACAGAAGCGCGCTCTCGAGAATCTGACGTGGATCGCGAAGCAGAAAAAGCGGCTGAGCCCGAAATACGAAAGCTACTGGTACTCGTCGGAAAAAGGCGTGTGGACCAAGCACGACGGCTGGCCGACAAAGCCGGCCGATTGGAAAAAATTGCGCGCGTGGATTGTGCGGCGCAAGATGACGAAGGCCGCTGCGATGCGGCACGGATTTATCGCGGATGTTGGGCGCGCGTTCCGCGATGTCGCGCCGCTGTGCGCGTTCGCGTCTTCTCCGAATTGGAAACCGTAACCACTGGGCCCTGTGCGCGAGAATTAGCACGAGAATTCATTTCGTGAGGGTGCAGCAATGCGCAAAGCAAAACCAAAGAAACTGTCCTGGTACGCGGCGCGGTGCCACTTCAAGAGCGAAATCGAAAGCAAGCGGAAGTACCGAACGCATTTGTGGGAGGAAGCATTTTTCCTCGTGTACGCGATGAGCAAGAAGCACGCGGAGCGCAAGGCCAAGCATCTGGCGCAGCGGAAGAAGCGCACGTATAAGAATTTTGCCGGAGACGTTGTTACCTGGAGATTTGCGGGAGTGATTGATGTATGCGCGCTGACGGCGACTAGTTTTCATGAAGGCAGCGAAGTTTATTGGAGATTTTTCAGCCGCGAAGACGGGCTGGATACGTCGGTGCGGAATAAGTCTTAGAATACAGTTTCTTCACTCCGGAAAACTTTAAGCCTCCCGTATTCCGAATCCAGCCACATGGTGTACATTGACGAGCAGACTCACGGCAATTTCCGTCAAGATGCCGTGAATTCATTCACTCGGGCTATGCACACTAAATGAGGATTTTCCGGGCGTTGGTGTGGGTCGCGGTGGCGGTTGCGGGCGCCGCTGGTCTTTCGGCTATCGCGTTTGAACGCGGAGAGCCGCTGAACGCGACGTGGTTTATTGTCGCCGCAGCCTGCACCTACCTGGTTGCCTACCGTTTTTATTCCGCATTCATCTCCGCAAAAGTTCTGGCGCTCGATGCGAGCCGCGCTACTCCTGCGGAGCGGCTTGACGACGGGCGCGATTTCGTTCCCACAAATAAATGGGTTTTGCTTGGGCATCACTTCGCGGCAATTGCGGGGCCGGGGCCGCTCGTCGGGCCAACGCTGGCCGCGCAATTTGGATATTTGCCAGGAACACTGTGGCTGATCGTGGGCGCGGTGCTGGGCGGATGCGTGCAGGATTTCGTGATTTTGTTTTGCTCGATGCGGCGCGACGGAAAATCGCTGGGACAAATGGCGCGCGAAGAAGTCAGCCGGCGCGGCGGATTCATCGCGCAGATTGCCGTGCTGGCGATCATGATTATTTTGCTGGCCGTGGTTGGATTGGTGGTCGTAAATGCGCTGAAGGCTTCGCCGTGGGGAATGTTCACGCTGGCGATGACAATTCCCATCGCGATGTTGATGGGACTTTATTTGCGTTACTGGCGGCCGGGCCGCGTGCTGGAGGCGTCCGCAATTGGCGTCTCGCTGGTGCTGCTGGATGTCGTGGCTGGACAATGGGTGGCGGGCGCGCCATCTTGGGCGCGAGTTTTTTCGCTATCGGCTCCGGCTCTGGCCGTAGGACTGATTATTTATGGATTTGCGGCTTCGGCATTGCCGGTGTGGTTGTTGCTCGCGCCGCGCGATTATTTGAGCGCGTTCATTAAGGCCGGTGCGGTGTTGGCGCTGGCGAGCGGAATTCTGCTGGTGCGTCCGGTGGTGCAGATGCCCGCGCTTTCTCGTTTTGCGGATGGAACTGGGCCTGTTTTTGCGGGGAAAATATTTCCATTTTGCTTCATCACGATTGCCTGCGGCGCGGTGAGCGGATTTCACTCGCTGGTTTCTTCCGGCACCACGCCGAAAATGATCATGCGCGAGACGCACGCGCGACTGGTGGGCTATGGCGCGATGCTGATGGAATCATTCGTCGGGGTAATGGCGATGGTGGCGGCGTGCGCGCTACAGCCGGGAGTTTATTTTGCGATGAACAGTCCGCCGGCAATTGTTGGCAGCACGGTGGAATCGGCGGCGCAAACAATTTCCGGATGGGGCTACGCGCTGGCGCCGCAGACGATGACGGATTTGGCGCACATGGTTGGCGAGCAAACTTTACTGAATCGAACGGGCGGCGCGCCTTCGCTTGCCGTGGGCATGGCGCAGATTTTCAGTCACACGATTGGCGGGCCGCACCTGATGGCGCTGTGGTATCACTTCGCGATCATGTTCGAGGCGCTTTTTATTTTGACGGTACTCGATGCGGGAACGCGCGTCGGGCGATTCATGGTGCAGGATATGCTCGGGCACATCAGCAAACCGCTCGGAGGCGCCGGGTCGTATGGCGGAATTTTATTTTCAAGTGCCTTGATCACCGGCGCGTGGGGATATTTTCTGTATCAGGGCGTGCTGGATCCGCTGGGCGGAATTAATTCGCTATGGCCGCTGTTCGGAATTGCGAATCAATTGCTGGCGGCGGTTGCGCTGGTAGTGGCCACTACAATTCTGTTGAAGATGGGGAAGCGAAAATATTTATGGGTCACGCTTGTTCCCGCTGTTGGGCTGGTGACCGTGACGATGACGGCCAGCTACGAAAAAATATTTAGCGCGGACCCGCGGCTGGGATTTCTTTCCGCGGCGAATCAGATGGCCGCCCGAATAGCGGCGGGCAGCGTGCCGGCGGAAAAACTGGCCGAAGTCGGTCGGCTGATTTTCAATCAGCGATTGGATGCGGCAGTGACGGCGGCGCTCGCGCTGATGGTGTTGGTGCTGGTTGTTGAAGCGCTATTTGAATGGATACGGATTTGGAATAGCGCAAAGACTCCGGTGCTGCACGAAGCGCCATACGTGAAAACTCAATGGGCGGAGGGCGGCTGATGCGCCGATTATTTAGCGCCGCCATATACACTGCGCGTCAGGTGTGGTGGGCGCTGCGGCAGATTTTCGGCGACGCCGCTTACGAGAATTATCTTAGTAGCGTCCGGCGGAATGCGATTAACGGCAGCAGCATTGCCGCGCCGCTTTCGCGCGACGAGTTCTATCTGGATTCATTGCGACGCCGGTATTCCAAGATTAGCCGTTGTTGTTAGAAAATCGATTTTTTAGCGAGCATCTGATACAGCGTGAGCCATAACGGGCTTGAAATCGAGGTAGTCCCGTGACATCCTTATATCTTTCGTGAAATCTTTCTGAGAGAGTTCATCGCTATGACGACTGTGCGGCGAATTGGCATTCTTACCGGCGGAGGCGACGTCTCCGGCCTGAATTCCGTGATCAAAAGCGTGGTTTACAAATCCACCCACATGGGCGCCGAAGTGATTGGCATCCGGCGGGGATGGGAAGGGCTGACGTACATGCGTCCGGGCGCGGAGCTGGATGCTGACTACATCCGGCCACTGGACCGCACGAACACGCGCGGAATTGACCGCACGGGCGGGACGGTTCTGCACACTTCGCGCACAAATCCGCAACGAATAAAAGCTGCGAAACTTCCGGCTCATCTTTCCGAAGCCGACCGAAAGAAATTCGATCGCGGCGACGGCACATTTGACTTGACTCCCGTTGTACTTCGCAACGTGGAAGCGCTCGGACTCGATCATCTAATCGTGATCGGCGGCGACGATACGCTTAGTTTTGCGCACGTGCTTGATACCGCCGGAGTCCCCCTGATGGGTATTCCCAAAACGATGGACAACGATGTACAAGGCACGGAGTATTGCATTGGATTTTCCACGGCGATCACGCGTGCGAAGGAATTAATCACGCGTCAGCGCACCACTCTTGGATCGCATGAGCGCGTCGGAGTGTTTCGTATTTTCGGACGCGATGCGGGATTCACCGCGCTCTATACGGCGTGGGTCACGTCGGCGCGATGCGTGCTCCCTGAGGTGGAATTCGATTTGGAGCGGCTGACGCAGATTCTCGTCGAGGATCGAGACCGAAATCCGAGCAGGTATGCGTTTGTAATTGCTTCAGAGGGTGCCGTATGGAAGGGAAGAGCCGTCGAAGAATTTGGAGAAGCCGACGCCTACGGACATCGAAAGAAAACTGATATTGGCCAGGCGCTGGCGGATGAGCTTCATCACCGAACTGGAATCGAGACGTTGTCGTCCGATCTCACATACGATTTGCGTAGCGGCGAGGCCGATGCGCTGGATCACATGGTGGCGATGACGTTCGCAAATTTGGCGATGGATTTGATTCGCGACGGCGTTCACGGGCGTCTGATTGCCATTCAGGATGGAAAGTACACGCACGCACCGATGCCGGACCCGAAACTTGGCCCGCGCAAAGTGGATATCGCGAATTTGTACAGCATCGACCGATTCCGACCGAATTATTCGGACAAGCTTGGCGCGCCGCTTTTCCTCAGTGCCGTGAGAACGACGAACTAGCTTATTGCGTCTGAGATCAGCAGCGCTTCAATCGAATGCTTGCGCACCTTTGTCGAAGCCGCTATTATTCCGCTCAACCCGCCCGGATTACGGAGGAATGCCCAATGGCTCTCGATTCGCAAAAACTAAATGAACTTCTTGGCAGAGGTCTGGTGGATTTCGGCGCAACGTTTCACGCCGCGCTGGTACAAATTGGCGATCGTCTCGGATTGTACAAGGCGCTTGCGGCAGGTGGAGCGATGACGCCTGCGCAGCTTGCCAAGAAAACGAATACGAATGAACGTTATGTGCGCGAATGGCTTTCGTCGCAGGCCGCCGGCAGCTACGTAAATTATGACGCCGCCACGAAGACGTTCAGTCTTTCCGAAGAGCAGGCGTTTGTGTTGGCGGATGACAACAGTCCGGCATTTCTGCCGGGAGCGTTTCAGGTGGCGCTCGCGGCGACACGCTCGGTCGATAAAATTTCAGAACGATTCAAGACCGGCGATGGTTTTGGCTGGCACGAACATCATCCGGAATTGTTGGAGGGTACGGAGCGATTTTTCCGTCCCGGATATGCGGCGCATCTGATGCAGGAATGGATTCCAGCGCTTGACGGCGTGGATGCAAAGCTGCGCGCGGGCGCGAAAGTTGCCGACGTGGGCTGCGGGCTCGGCGCGTCAACGATTTTGATGGCGCAAGCGTATCCAAAATCAACATTCGTTGGATTTGATTGTCATCAGGGCTCGTTGGACGCTGCGACGGATCGCGCGAAAAAGGCCGGCGTGACCGATCGAGTGAAATTTATTGCCGCGAAGGCGAAAGATTATCCCGGAAAAGACTACGACTTCGTTACATTTTTCGATTGCCTGCATGATATGGGCGATCCGGCGGGCGCGGCGAAGCACGTCAAACAGTCACTGAAGAAAGGCGGATCGTGGATGATTGTCGAGCCCTTTGCCAACGATAAGCTGGAAGATAATTTGAATCCGATTGGCAGGATTTTCTATTCGGCTTCAACGCTCCTGTGCACGCCGTGTTCAATGTCGCAGGAAGTTGGGCTGGCGCTTGGCGCGCAATCTGGCGAAGGACGTATGCGAGATGTCGTAATGTCGGGTGGTTTCGCGCATTTCCGCCGCGCGACGCAGACGCCGTTCAATCTGGTTTACGAGGCGCGGCCGTAAGAAGACGTCGCCGGCCGACTAGAACAATTCGTCGTCTTCATCCTTCTTGAGGCGCGTGATTTTCTGCGTGATGCGGAAACCGCGCGCGCGAGCTCCTGCAAGAATCGCCTGTCGTGTTTCTGCCGGTAAATTCTCGGGCGGAAACACGCCCCATTCATCCTTCGGAAAGTGGCGGATGAACAGAGAAGCCATCGTCGCCGCCGCGTACGCGATGGGCGTGACAGCCAGTCCCCACGTGCGGATTTGGTAGAGCGAAGGAAACTGGCAGTCCCAGCGGATTTGCATGAGCTGATCTTTCTTTACACCGGTGACGATCACCGCTGCTGCGAAGTGCGCGTTTTGCAGAGTGCCGCCGCGAATCAGTTTGGCGACGCGGCGCGGCGTAAGCGTCTTCGGAAAACGTTTGTGCACGATGCCGCCGGATTTGGAAAGCTTTCCCTGGCGATACCAGCGGCGCAATCGTTCCATTTCATTGCCGCCAATCTTCACGTCCATGTTTTTCACCGGAATAAAGTACGGCAGCGTGCCGACTTCGTCCTGCGCGGCGAGCATCACGGTAGTTTCGCCGATGGGTTGCGCGAACCGAAATTTCTCCGGCTCGCTAAAACGTTTCGCGAGTTTAAATTTTCCGCCGCGCACAATCCGCGGACGCGAAGTTGCTTCGTCGAATGAGCCCGTTGCAGACCACTGCGAGACCGGGTCGTCGCTTTCCGTGCTCTCGTAGAGACGAACGTGAATTTCGTCCACGTGATCCAGCATTTCAGCGCCGCGTCGTGCGAGCAGATTCATCAAACCGGGCGCGACGCCCGCGTTGATTGCGGCCGTGCGGCGCTTCTGTTCGAAGCGTTTTGCGTAGCGGAGCTGCTCGGCCTTGAAGGGATTGCGCGTCAAATGGCTGGACATATCCAGATAATGCGCACGAAGGCGCAACGCCGCGCGCATCGCAATTTCATTGAACACCGCGGCGGAAGCGTTGACGATGAGCTGGCTGCCGCGCGCTTCGCGCACGATCGCCCAGATATTCCTCGCATTTACAGTGCGAATTTCAATCGTGCTGCGCTTTCCCAGAAAAAGGCGCGCGCGCGCGGGATCGCGATCTCCGCAAATAAGTTTGTGGCCCTGGCGAACCAGAGAATGCGCCAGCAGCGAACCCGTTGCTCCCGTCCCCAGCACAAATATGCGCATCGGCTCGAAACTGTACCATATCCGCGAAATGGAGTGACCGCCGCAAGCGCGGTCGCATCTAAACTAACAGTAAATGCAGAGAGCGGAACCCGCTGGTAAATCTTCACAGAGCAAGCGAGAATAGAGACGCGAGCAAACGCATGTCCGAGAACGAACCAAATCAAGACGAACAGCGCATCTTCACGCTGACCGAAGCCGAGCGCACGCTGCGCGAGATCGAGCCGCTGCTCGTCGAAGCGGTCGCGTGCCGACGAAAACTTGGCGAAGCGGAAGAGCAAGTGAGCCAGATAGCCAGCCGCATCATGTTGATGGGCGGCTTGCTGGTGAACACGGAGCTAACTTCGCGGTTGCGCGGGGAACGCGAACGTCTGACGACAACGATTCGAGAAGCGCTTGTAGGCATTGAAGCCACCGGATGCGTTGTGAAGGATCTCGACGCGGGATTGCTGGATTTTCCCGCGCGCATTGAAGGGCAGGAAGCGTATCTTTGCTGGCGGCTTGGCGAAGATCGCATTCGTTTCTGGCATCGGCAAGATGAAGGCTTCGCCGGACGCAGGCCGCTGGATTTAGACGGCGCTAGTTCTGGCCCGCCCGTGCAGTAGGCTGGGCGCATCGAAATTCATTTGAGTGGCGCGCACCTGCGCAAATTGTCCTCCGTACTCGAAAGGAATTCCCATTGTCTGAAAAATCTTCCGAACACTCGTCTGGCGGCACCACAAATCAGATTACTGAAAATGGCAGCCGTCTCGCGCAGTCCACAAGTCCGTACCTTCGGTCCGCCGCGCATCAGCCGGTAGCGTGGTACGAATGGGGCGAAGACGCATTCGCTCGCGCTCGCGCGGAAAACAAACCAATCCTGCTGGATGTCGGCGCGGTGTGGTGCCACTGGTGCCACGTAATGGATCGCGAAAGTTACGAAAATCCGGCGACCGCGGCGCTCATCAATCGTTTTTTTATTCCAGTAAAAGTGGATCGCGATGAACGTCCCGACGTGGACGCGCGATATCAGTCCGCTGTTAGCGCGGTTTCGGGGCAGGGCGGCTGGCCGCTCACCGGATTTCTAACGCCGGACGGCCGTCCGTTTTTCGGCGGCACGTATTTTCCGCCCGAAGATGCCATGGGCCGTCCGGGCTTTCCGCGAATTCTGCAGGCTGTTGCGGACGCTTATGCCAATCGCCGCGATGAATTGGAACGCGCCGCGGTTGCGCTCGCAGATGCTGTGACGAAATCCGAGGGATTTTCCGGCGCAAGCGGAAACTTTGACCAGGGCATCATCGAAGATACTGTGAACGCAACCACGGAACTATTCGACGCGAAATACGGCGGATTCGGCCGCGCGCCAAAATTCCCGCATTCACAAGCCGTGGATTTGTTGCTCGAGCAATATCAGGTCACGCGCGAAGAGCGGTTGCTTCACATCGCGGCACGCACGCTCGTGAATATGGCGAGCGGCGGCGTGTACGATCAGCTTGCCGGCGGATTCCATCGCTACTCAGTTGACGAACGCTGGCTTGTGCCGCACTTCGAGAAAATGTCGTACGACAATTCGGAGCTGCTGAAGAACTACGTTCACGCGTGGCAGGTGACGGGCAAACCATTTTTCCGCGAAGTCGCCGAGGGAATCATCGGCTGGGTGAATGAAACGCTTTCCGATCAGCAAAATGGCGGCTTCTACGCCAGCCAGGACGCCGATTATTCGCTGGACGATGACGGCGATTATTTTACGTGGACGCTAGATGAACTGCGCGCTGTTCTCACGCCGGAAGAATCACGCGTTGCAGAGCTGCACTTCGATGTGGAAGCCCATGGCGAAATGCACCACAACCCGGCGAAAAATGTTTTGTGGATCGCGCGCGGCCCCGCGGAAATTGCCGCGCAGTTAGGTAAGACGGAAGACGACGTCCGCGCGATTCTGGCCGTTGCGCGCCGAAAAATGTTTGCCGCTCGCGTTTTGCGTCCTACGCCAACGATTGACACGACGATATATGTCGGCTGGAACGCCATGTTCGCTTCGGCATATTTTTCGGCAGCGCGAGCTTTCGGCGGCGAAGCCGGCGCGCGTTATTCTGCATTTGCGCTGAAAACTTTGGATCGTCTGCTCGAAGGCGCGTGGACCGACGCACGCGGATTTTCTCACCGTCTGGGCGGCGCGTGGTTACCCGGCACCCTGGACGATCATGTTTTCATGGCGCTGGCGCTTCTCGACGCCTACGAAGCAACTTTGCATCGGCGCTATTTTGACGCGGTAGAACTTGCGATGGTGCGCGCGCTGGATCAGCACTGGGATTCAGATGGCGGCGGATTTTTCGATCGCGCCGCAGACGCCCCGCCAATGGGCGGCCTGGATGTTCGCCGCAAGCCGTTGCAGGATTCGCCGAGCTCGTCCGGTAACGCAATCGCTGTGATGGTGCTCGATCGCCTTTATGGTTACACCGGGGATGCGCTTTATCGTGATCGTGCGGAGGCAACACTGAATGCATTTGCAGGAGTCGCGCCGCAGTACGGTCTGTTCGCCGCAAGCTACTCGCTGGCAGCGGTACTACACACGCGCGGCGCCGTTGAAATAGTTGTAACCGGCCGCGCGGATGACCCCGCGGCGCAGCAACTCGAACACGCCGCCGCAGAAACTTTTCGCTTCGGCAAATCAGTGCTTCGCGTCACGCCGGAAACACACGCAACAGTGTGGCTGGCGCCCGCGCTAGCCGAAACACTGCCTCATCTACGCGCGGATGTTGCGCAAGCTCTTGTTTGCACGGGAACGTCGTGCCAGGCGCCGGTCAGTGATGCGGCGCAACTACGGAAAATTCTGCTGGGGCCAGCGGCTGCGGCCATGTCTCGATAATTACCGGAAAAGTTTTCTGAACTATTTCTTCCGAACTATGTTTTCGCGAACGGATTGAATCCGAAGTTTTTCTCGAATCGCGCCGCCCAATCCGCGTCGTCTCGATTGCCTTGCGCTTCAACCCATTCTTCATCGGTCATAAACGCGCGTTTCGCCAATAGCGGCGCCGCGTCGGGTCCCACGGGATATCTTAGCTGCCAGCTTCCGCCGTCAACGATTTCGCGAATTTTTTCGGCCACAACATAAGGTGAAGTGGGATTCTGCAACGAAGCTGCAAATATCGCCGCCATGCGTTTCGGATGCGGATAGCGCGTATCGGCGGGAATTGGTTTCGCTTTTCCAAAAATAGGAGTCGCAATCACTCCCGGTTCGACGATTGCAACTCGAATGTTAAATCCTTTTAGTTCCTGTGCCAGAATTTCGCTCATCGCTTCCAGCGCCCATTTTGAAGAGGCATACGCGGCCTGTGGCGCCATCGCAATACGGCCGGCGACGCTCGCCACGTTCACAATGCAGCCGGTCTTGCGTTCGCGCATTCCCGGTTCCACCGCTTGAATACACCTGAGCGCACCGAAAAAATTCGTTTCCATCACCTGGCGGAATTCTTGCAGCGGCATTTCTTCGATCGGGCCCATCATCCCGACGCCGGCATTATTCACCAGCACATCGATCCGCACGCGCTGTTTCAGAACTTCAGAAACAGTTTTCTTCACGGACGCGTCATCGTCCACATCCATCGCGTGAATCGCGATGGAAAGCCTTTCTTTCGCTGCTATTTCGGCGAGTTCCGGCGAGCGCGCCGGATTGCGCATCGTCGCTTGAACGTGGTGACCTGCGCGTCCAAGGGTCGCCGCAGTAGCCAATCCAATTCCCGTGCTCGCTCCTGTAATCAAAATTACGGACATAGTTTCTCCTCTGCTCCAAAAAAACCGGCGCGCCATCGCCGAATGTCGCGCATGAACGCGCCGGATTCACCTAAATTGTCTTCAAGCTTTGCAGTACGGCCGCCTATTTCGGCAGCGGACGGGATTCCGGCGGCACCATATTATTCGCGCGATAGTAAACCACCAGCTGGCCGTAGTGTTCGCCGCAATGTTCCAAATCGCCCCACAGAGAAAACGATGCGTGCGCCATCATATTGCCGAAAGGATATTTAAATATCTTGTTCAGGCCGGCATCACCAAGTTGTTTGATTACTGTCGTGCCGTCCGCGGACACCTGTTCAAGGAGTTTCACCACGTCGGCTTTGGTTTTGTATACGCTTCGTGACGGATTTTCCGGATCCTTGCCGAAGTCTGCTCCCATCTTTGTACCCGAAACCGAATTCAGAAATATGTAATCAACTCCTGCGATGTGCAGCAAGTTTTCGGCAAAGGTGCGCTCGTCTTTTTGCACTTTGAAGTCGTACTTATCGTCGGGAAAATCTTTGGCCATCGCGATTAGTTTGTTGTGGACATCATTCCACTGGAAAAGTAGTTCGTCCGAAGCGCTGCCAGCCGGCCGCGGAGTATGATTTGCTCCCTGAGCCTGGGCAAGAACTCCTCCCGCCACAAATACGCATACAGTCAAAGCCATTAAACAACGTGCTGCGAATCGCATCTTCGATCCTCCTATGCCGAAAGTTTATTTCTTACTCGATTCTGGTCATCACTTTGCGCGGCGCCAATGTTCTCCCTCTGAAAATCCATCCGTCGCATGCGCCGTCACGTATTTACGCAGCGTTTCGGTATCTGCCAACACCAGTGAGTCATCCGAATCGTATTCAAGCTTTCCGACAGTGGATTTTTCCGGCGGGGCGTCCTTCTTCAATATATTGTTCAACGCGTCGTCTTCCATCGTGGCCCAGCCCAAATCGTCTTTTGTAACTGTCAGCTTCACGACCATGTGCGTCGAAATCACGCCAAAGGGCATATCGGCAGTCGCGTCGCCGTGCGCTCTGTTGGAAAAATGCAGATCCGCAAAAAGATTTCCGCCCAGGCGCACTAACTGCACGTCGTACCGGTCGGTAAGTCCGGTTTCGGGATCGGACACAATCATTGTGTAACCGCTGCCGGAGGATTTCTCAAACGAGATCGAACCTTTGTCGTTCGAGTCCGGTGGAACCCACTTTCCGACAAGCAGCGGTTCGAGAACGTTGTCGGTGCTGTTGTAAAGCGGATGCAGATCCGAAACCGGACAGCCTTCCAGAAAAAGTGAAGCCAGTATCACCAGCCCAAGAATTGGTTTTTTCATGCGGCCTCCTCCATATTGGTTTGCAGCGGATTGCGCGCATCCTATCATTACTTTGATCTGGCGAGAGTTTTTTGCGGAAGGTTGCCGCTTCCGCATCGCGGTGACATAATCTCATCCTCACCACAGAGCCGCGACGCTGCGGAGTGTATCGGGGGATTCGATGGCGATTCGAGATGGATGGTTGGAAAAGCGTTTGGCCACGGCGGGCACAAACGGCATGCTAAACGTTACGCAGATGCATTACGCTCGGCTTGGCGCCATCACGGAAGAAATGGAATACGTCGCTGTGCGCGAACGTCTTGCTCCGGAACTGGTGCGGGACGAAATTGCCCGCGGTCGCGCCATCATCCCCGCGAACATTCATCACAAATCGCTTGAACCGATGGGAATCGGCGTCGCATTCAATTGCAAGATCAACGCCAACATTGGAAATTCCGCGGTCACCAGCGAAATCGAAGAGGAGCTAAAGAAATTACACCACTCCGTACATTTCGGCGCGGATACGGTTATGGATCTTTCCACAGGCGGCGATATTCCCACAATTCGCAAAGCCATCATCGATGCTTCGCCTGTGCCGGTTGGAACAGTTCCAATTTACGAAGCGGTCTCCCGAGTGAAGCGCGCCGAAGATTTAACCGCATCTCTGATGTTGGAAGTAATTGAAGAGCAAGCCGAGCAGGGCGTGGACTACATGACGATTCACGCCGGCGTTCTCGCCGAGTTCGTGCCGCTCGTGCGGAAGCGCATCACCGGAATTGTCAGCCGCGGCGGCGCGATCATGGCGCAGTGGATGAATTTTCATAAGAAAGAAAATTTTCTGTACGAATGTTTTGACGATATTTCCCGCATCATGAAAAAGCACGACGTCAGTTTTTCGCTCGGCGATGGATTGCGCCCGGGAAGTTTGGCCGACGCAAGCGACGCGGCGCAATTTGCCGAATTGAAAGTGCTCGGCGAACTCACCAAGAAAGCATGGGAGCACGACGTACAGGTAATGATCGAAGGCCCCGGCCACGTGCCGATGGATCAGATTGAATTGCAGGTGAAGAAAGAGGTCGAGCTGTGCCACGAAGCGCCGTTTTACACGCTGGGCCCGCTCGTCACCGATATCGCGCCGGGCTACGATCACATCACCAGCGCGATTGGCGCCGCGATGATCGGAATGTACGGCGCCGCGATGCTTTGCTACGTCACGCCGAAGGAACACTTGGGCCTGCCCAATGCCGAAGACGTGAAGCAGGGAGTAATCGCCTACAAGATCGCCGCACACGCCGCCGACGTAGCGCGCCACCGTCCCGGCGCTCGCGATCGCGATGACGCGCTTTCCTACGCGCGTTTCCTATTCGACTGGAACAAACAGTTTGAGCTTTCGCTCGATCCCGATACCGCGCGCCGCATGCACGACGAAACTTTGCCCGACGATTTTTACAAGGACGCCAAGTTTTGCTCCATGTGCGGTCCGAAATTCTGCTCGATGAATATCACGCAAGTAGCGGAAGGCCACGCAGGACAGGATCAAGCAGAGCGCCAGGAACGATTCGTTCAACTGCTCGCCAAAGTCCAAAAGCAGTAGTCGTTCATCGAAGGTTGTAGCCACGTGTAGCGCCGGCTTCCAGCCGGCTATTTTCGCGCGTCGTCCAATTGTCGTCTAGAGCGGATCCGTCATTCATCAGGAGCAGTACTTCTTCATCAAGAATAGTAGCGAGATATTTACCTCGCCGCGCGTATCCTGGCATTCGCCGGGGCATCTAAACCGCCAGAATCTATCGTCTTGACATATGGCGAACAAAAAGCGAAACTACTGCCCCTTCTTAGGGAAAGGAGATTTCTCATGCCCATCAATCAAGCGTTTCTCGGTGAATTCGATATGGAAATGGCAAACACTCGCAAAACTCTCGAGCGCGTTCCTGAAGACAAATTCGATTGGGCGCCGCATCCGAAGTCTATGAAGATGGGCCGCCTGTCTCAGCACCTTGGCGAAATGGTCGGCTGGACAAAAGAGACTCTGGAAAAAGACGGAGTGGACGTCGCAGGATTCCAGCCGCCCGCGCCGCCGAAGACCACAAGCGAAGTGCTCGCGCTCTTCGATAAGAATGTCGCCGCGGCGCGCGCGGCTTTGGTTGCCGCCAACGACGATTCAAAATGGATGACGAATTGGACGTTGTCAAATGGCGATCAGAAAATGTTCAGCATGCCGAAAGTTGTCGTGATGCGCGCCTTCGTCTTTAACCACATCGTTCATCATCGCGCGCAGTTGGGTGTTTATCTGCGGCTTAACAATATTCCCGTCCCCGCGATCTACGGCCCTTCCGCCGACGAAGTAAAGTTCTAACATTTTTATTTTGAGTTACAATTCTGAAATCCAAAAGGCCGATCGCCACACGGTGACCGGCCTTTTGTCCATCACCACGCTCAAGTTCCTAACCTATTTCATACGGGAGTTGTCGAATCCTCTGAGCGCCATTCTTTCGAAACCCAGCCGTCTCTTCCAAAATTAACTTGACGGCCGTTTGATTTCCTCTATTATGTAGAACCATGTCCAAGGGAGCTTTTCTCGGTGAATTTGAGCAGATCGTTCTACTCGCCCTACTGCGCCTGAAAGACCGCGCGTACGGCATGGCGGTACGCCAGGAAATCGAAAAGCGCACCGGTAGGAACGCCGCCATTGGAGCGGTGTATGCGACTCTCGACCGCATGGAGCGCAAGGGTCTGGTAACTTCTGAACTCGGCAAGCCAACCCTCGAACGAGGCGGGCGCGCCAAGCGATATTTCAACGTGACCGGTACCGGGGTTTCTGCATTGAGCGATTCCTACCAGGCTTTGAACAGCATGGTGGCAGGCCTGCAGCCGAGGTTGAAGACGCCATGAGCTGCGAACCTATTTGGTTGGAGCGAGCCATCCTGTGGCTGTGCGCACCGAAGTCGGAGCGCGAAACTATTATTGGTGACTTAGTTGAGGAGTTCCGTGAACTCGGGGCGAACGGACAGCGGCCCGCCGCGCGGCAATTCTGGTTTTTAAGACAAGCGGTCGCGTCCGCTGGTCCTCTTCTAGTACTCAAGTGGCAGCGGGAAAAAATCGCGCACTCGATACTGGCCGTCACCGAAGGATATTTCGTGCTGGCGATTCTGGTGATGGCCCTGAATATTGTCTTTTACGCGTTGTGGGGAATGCCCGCTAACGGTCCATCTACGCGCTATATGACCGCAAGTTTGGTTTCCGGGTTTTTGTTTGTCGTTGTTGGCGGATATGTTACCGCTCGTATTGGCCGCAGGCGCGAGCTACGCAGCGCGTATCAGCTTGCCGCGTTCTGTTTCTTGACGAGCATTTTCTCGGCGGTGACTTCCTTCGGAAAGCAACCGCTCTGGTATCAAATTGCATTTATGGTGGTGGGCCCATCGGGAGCGGTGATCGGCGGTCTCTTGCGCGCCAGACAGGTTTCTCGAATCGATGCGACGGAGCGGTGACCATGAAATCCACGAGAAAACAAATGAACGATGACATCCAGAATCTCCAGGGGGCATGGAACATCGCCGAACTCGAAGTGGACGGCAATAAAATGCCGGAGAGTATGCTCGGCGAATCTCAAATTGTGGTGAAGGGATCGAAATTCGATACCGTCTCCATGGGCGCCGCCTACTGCGGGATGCTCACATTGGACGAGACAGCGGATCCGAAGACGTTCGACCTGAAATTCACGAAAGGTCCGGAGAAGGGAAACACAAATCTCGGAATCTACAAATTAAATGGAGACACGTGGACGCTCTGCCTTGCAACACGTGGCAACACCAGACCGAACACCTTTGCCACCAAGCCCGGCACGGGCATTGCTCTTGAGACGCTAAAACGCGGCAAAGCCGTCAAGGGAAAGACTGCGGACAAAAACAGATTGGCGGGGAAAGCTGCTGAGAGTGAGACCGCTGTTCCCGCCAACGATTCGAATCTTCCTCCCGCAACCGGCATACACGGCGAATGGGCGATCGTTTCCGGCGCACAAGACGGGCACGCGCTGGAAACATTTATGATCAAGACCGGCAAGCGCGTGGCCACCGGCACGGAAGTTACGGTGTCCTTCGCAGGGCAGGTCGTCGTACAAGCTCGATACAAAACAGACGATCCAAAGAATCCAAAAACGATGGATTATGTTCACACCGGTGGAATGCACAAGGGCAAGACGCAAGCCGGCATTTGTGCGTTGGATCGCAGAACTCTAAAGGTCTGCTTTTCCGCCCCGGGTCGAAGCGACCGCCCTCCTGATTTCACAACCAACATCGGCGATGGCCGTACCGTGATCGTATGGAAACTCGTCAGTCAATGAAGGTTTCAGCTTCGATTCCTTCATAGGCCATACGTCGTGCTCGTTATCCCGCCGAATTATTTTTTCGGATACAATATTTGCATGTCTGACCAAAGCGCCGCCGAAAATCTTCGTGTTGAATTCAATAAATGGGCCGAATCCGGCCGCGGCGAGGGCATGGAGCGCGACCATCTGCCCATCGTTCTGCCGATGCTGGAAGAAATGTCTCTGCAGGCGGATGAAAATGTTCTCGATATCGGCTGCGGTTCCGGCTGGCTCGTGCGGCTCATCGCGTCCTACGTCAATGAAGGCCGCGTCGTCGGCATCGATATTTCGGATGAAATGATTCGCGCCGCCCGCCGCGCCACCGCCGACCTTCCAAACGTTTTCTGCGCTGTCGGCTCAGCCGAAGAAATTCCCTGGCAGCCGAATTTCTTCACGCGCGTAGTAAGCGTCGAATCCGCTTACTACTGGACGGATCCAGCCCGCGGTCTGCGCGAAATCTTCCGCGTCACCGCCGAACGCGGCTCAACGTGGATTCTGATTAATTATTTCCGGGACAATCCGCATTGCCATCAGTGGGGCGAACTGTTGTCCATCCCCGCGAAACTGCTTTCCGCCGACGAGTGGGCCGCAATGTTTCGCGACGCAGGCTTTGTCGATGTAGTCCACGAACGTATTCCCGATTCCACGCCCAATCCCGCCGAATACAAAGGCCGCTGGTTCCGCGACGCGGCTCAACTCGCCGCATTTCGCCGCGAAGGCGCACTTCTAGTTCGCGGCACGAAGTCCGCGGCGCGATAGTCCACGCAACTGCTCGACGATCGGCCCTTCCACCCATTTTGTTTGGGGAAATTCCCAGCAGACGCAATGCGCGGAGCGAACTAGTGCGGTTTTTCCGTGGCGGGTTCGAGGAGGCGCGCAATCGTTCCTTTGGCACCTACTGCCCACGCATATTGGTCGTCGAGTACAGCGACAGCATTCAGACTGATGGCGTCCGTATGCGTCCAAGTAACGCCCAAATCGTGGCTAATGTCTTCGCCATTCGGTCCCACGGTCACAACAGTTCTCCCACCAATACTAGCCACGGCGGATCTGTAACCTCCGGGCTGCGCAGAAGAAAGGCGCCACGTCGTCCCATAGTCGTCGGAATAAGCGGCAACGCCACTCGTCCCGCTAGGATTTCTATAATCTCCGCCAACGGCAACAACATTTTTTTCAGTGTGCACTACTGAAAAAACACCCGACGAAGCATTTCCCGCCGCCAGCGGAGTATCGGCAACTGTCCACGTCTTACCGAGATCTGCGGAATGGAACACGCGCGCCGTAGCGCCTCCACCGGTCCCGAAATAAATGTTGAACTTATCGTGGATCGCGAGCGAGGTCCCACTCGCCGCAAACGCGCCTTCGCCCGGAATAATTGCAGGCATATTATCGCGCGGCAATTCTTTCCAGTCTTTCCCATCCTCTGTGGAAAGAATTAGAAACTTACCATCGATGGGGTCGCCCAGTGCAAAGCAATGTGTTCCCGATACGCAAACGATGTCGTCGAGGAAAAAGGCTGGTCGTTTGTCGGTGTACTGCAGTTCCCACGTGTCGCCACCGTCAACGGTTTTGTAAATGCGCGATTTGTCGCCCGGGCCACTCGACATCACATAGGCATTCAGTTCGTTGGTCGCGCAAATGCCGCGGAAATCCAGCGTGTCTCCATCCTTCACATGCAGGCGCGTCCAGTGATTTCCGGCGTCTTCGGATCGCAGAATCACTCCATTGGAACCAGAGGCCCATACGACCGGCCCGCTGGATTGATCGACAGAATGCACAGCACTAACGCCGCGCAAGTTGGTCGCAATGCCGCTAGTCTGAACCGTCCAGACCTGAGTCTTGGCAGCAACGCAGCACGCAAACGGAACCAAGAGTAAAATCAGCAGCAGTTTTTTCACAGCGGCATTCTAGCAATATTCCCGGAGCAACCAAGAAAATTGTCTTCCCCACCCTGCGAGTACTCTTTGACTGCCCCACACCACACAGATATACTTCGCCTTTCCGTATCGGTGGCAACTCCGGAGGCTTGTTCGACTAATGGGCGTACTCGATCAGCGTTTTGAAAAGAATTTCATGATTACGTCGGTGGACTACGTTTTCAACTGGGCGCGCAAAAGCGCCATCTGGCCGCTGACGTTCGGCCTGGCGTGCTGCGCCATCGAAATGATTGCCTCCACCACTTCGCGTTTTGATATGGCTCGATTCGGCGCGGAAGTTTTCCGTCCATCGCCGCGCCAGGCGGACCTGATGATCGTCGCCGGCACGGTCACGTTGAAGATGTCTCCAGTGTTGAAGCGCGTTTGGGATCAGATGCCCGATCCGAAGTGGTGCATCTCCATGGGCGCCTGCTCCAGCGTTGGCGGCCCTTTTAACGCCTATTCCGTGCTGCAAGGCGTGGACAAGATCGTTCCCGTGGACGTTTACGTCGTGGGATGTCCGCCGCGGCCCGAAGGACTTTTCTTCGCTTTGCTCAAACTACAGGACCGGATTGACCAGATGTCTCTCGCGAAGCGGCCCACGGAAGTGAAGCTGCATCCGGGAATGGTGGAAGACTTCAAACGCGGCGTAATGGTCGCGCAAACTCCCGCGCCGCGCTAACACGCGCAAATTTCAGGAGCTGACCGAATGACTTTTCTGCGAACCGCCCGTAAAGACGAGATTCCTACCGGCTCCATCCGGGAATTCGCTGTGGAAGGGAAGTCCATTGCCCTAGCCAACGTGGACGGCAAGTTCTACGCCATCAATAACACATGCCTGCACCGCGGCGGGCCGCTAGGCTCGGGCGAAATGAACGGCAAGTCCGTCACCTGCCCGTGGCACGGATGGCAGTATGACGTCACCACGGGCAAGTTGGAAATGAATGAAAGTATCGGCGTGGACTGCTATCAAGTTGAAGTTCGGGGCGATGATATTTTCGTAAATATAAGTTAACATTGGACTTAGCATTCCGGCGGGTTCGGGCCGCCACCTCCAAAAATAAGTGACCCCCCTGCACAAGTTAAGTCCTTTAGAATTATACTCTTAGCACAATCCGCCGATTTAAGTCCTTTGTATTGATATTCATAACACAAACCAAAAAAACCAAGCCATTTTGGTCGGTGCACCAGAAGCGCCACCAATCCGTTTGTTTTCCTACGGAAACCTTCGACAATCCCGCCAGAATTGTGTATATTGACGCGCCTGAAACCCACGCACCAATTCGACCGGCGGAACTCCAAGGCCGCAAAAGACTTAAAGCCGACTACACCGCCTCCCAAGCGGCGACACTGGCTATTTGCCGTCGATCCACACCACTATCATTGGGACACGCTTTTTGTGAAGGGTAAGGAAATGTGGCGCGGCGCAAAGGCCAAACCCGATGCTCAGCGCCAGCTCAAGCAGATGCATCGTGGGGATCGCGTGCTTTGCTATCACGCTGCGCCCGAGCGTTCTCTTTACGCGCTGGCTGAAGTTACGCGCACACCGTATCCCGATCCGGGCGATCCCGAAGGGAAAAATCTTGTCGCCGATCTGCGCGCGTTGGAACGCCTGCCACGTCAAGTAACTTTAGACGAGATGCGCGAAAATCCGGCAATCCGTAAAGTGAAATTCTTGAAAAACGTCCGGCTGATTATTTCGCCGCTCGCCGACGAAGAATATCAGGAGATTTTACGCATGGCGGGAATCGTTCCGTCACCTGGAATGCCGCTACCTTAAGTTCCACGCGCGAATTTTTTCGCGCGCCAGTACGGAACGCCAGTTCGGAACGCCAATACGGAACGACAATACAGAAGTCTTACCGATTCATTCCAACTTGCGCGATACTACTCTTCGCATTCATGGCGAATAATTCCATTCATCCAAATAGTGGCGCGCTTTCACTCGCGCTTGCACGCTTCGCGCACGGCCGTGCGCGCGTGATCGATCTCAGCTACGCCATCAACGATCATTTGCCTCCATGGCCGGGCGATAAGGAAACTTTTGAAGCGCGCCCAAACGCAACCATCGAACGCGATGGCTTTTTCACGCGCAGCTTCTGGATGCTCGAACACTACGGAACGCATCTTGACGCGCCCGCGCATTTCCATCCGGGAAAAACGACAGTTGACGAAATTCCTGCGCACCGTTTGATTGGTGCTTGCGTGTTGCTGGACGTTGCCGCGGAAAATCACCGAGCCACCGCAGGCGCGCCCGACTATCGCCTGTCAGTCTCGCGCGTCAAAGAATGGGAAACTCGAAATGGAAATATTCCTGAAGGCGCAATCGTTCTGCTGCGGACAGGTTGCTCCGCAAAATGGGCAGACGCCGATCGCTATCGCGGTATGGACGCTGCTGGCTCCATGCACTTTTCGGGTTTTTCTGTGGAAGCGGTGCAGTACCTAATCTCGAAGCGCATCAGCGGAATTGGCGCCGATGCGATGAGCGTTGACGCCGGCGATTCCACGGATTATGCAGTGCATACTCTCGCGCTCGGCTCAGATCTATTTCAAATCGAAAATCTTTCGGACTTGAGCGCCCTGCCGGAGTCAGGCGCGTTGCTCATTGTCGCGCCGATAAAGCTCGAAGGCGGTTCCGGCGGACCGTGCCGGGTATTCGCGATTGTGCCGCAACTCGGAACTTAACCGCGAATAGGCTTTCGAGCTACTATGCGACCCGTGTCACCTATTGGACCCGCATTTACGGCGCTCGAACGAGCAGTACTTCGCTCGGTTTGCGAGAGGCATTCGGTGGACCGAGCCGTGCTTGAGGCTCAATTGTTGACTGTCACTGTTCTCCGTCGCCAAAACACCGGTGCTGGTTTCTACACTCAAATCTACGTGGAATGCGGCTCGGTTGCTGCCGTTGGAGGTGAGCGCCTAAGAAACGGTCCAAGGGCAATAGTCGACCGCTTGGAACACGGCATGGGATTTATTCTATGGTTGAAAGAAGTTTTTGCAGACTGTCTCGAAGGATATTGTTACGACCCGACTACGACTGGAATTGAATTTGACCGAGTAAGTTTTGAATTAGCCCAAAGTTAGAGCGAAGATATTGGTAGCGGCGGAGCGGCCTCTACGAAAACGTCAGAACAGTTGCAGGCAGTTCACGCAGCACATAAACTCACATGTCAGAAATGCCTCAGGGGGTAAGACGCTTCTTATGCGAAAAATCAGTTTGCTTTGCGCCGTGTGGGCAATTCTTGCCGGAGGGCTCTTAATGTCGGCCACTTCTACTCTCGCGCAATCCTTTGACGTGAAGACCACCACGCTCAAAAACGGTATGAAAGTGCTAGTGCAAGAAGACCACTCCGTTCCCAGCGTCGCCCTTTACGTTTTTTATCGCGTCGGTTCGCGCAACGAGCGGCCCGGCACAACCGGCATCTCACACTTTTTTGAACACATGATGTTCAATGGCGCGAAAAAATATGGTCCCGGCGCATTCGATAAGACTCTGGAAGCAGCAGGCGGATCAAACAACGCGTACACGTCTTATGACGTGACCGTTTATCAGGATTGGTTTCCGCCTGCCGCAATTGAAACTGTGTTTGATTTGGAAGCCGACCGCATTCGCGATCTCGCATTTGACCCTGCCATCATCAAGTCGGAGCGTGGCGTAGTTGCGTCAGAGCGCCGCTCGTCCGTGGACAATCGGAATTCAGGAATTCTGGATGAGCAGCTGTGGGCCACGGCGTTCCAGGCGCACCCGTATCACTGGCCCGTCGTTGGATGGATGGTGGATATCGAAAATTGGAAAATGGAAGACCTGAAGCATCACTGGGAAATGGGTTATTCACCATCAAATGCGACGATGGTTGTGGTAGGCGACGTGACCGCCGATGAAACCTTCCGGCTGGCGCAGAAATACATCGAGCCGATTCCGTCGCACGATCCGCCGCCCAAGGTGACTACGCAGGAGGCTCCGCAACTCGGCGAACACCGCGTCACCGTGAAGAAATTCGCGGAATTGCCGCTGCTGATGATCGGCTATCACGTGCCGCAAAGCACCGATCCTGATTACTATGCGCTGAATGTTTTCGAGACAATCGTATTTTCCGGGCAAAGTTCTCGCATGTATTCGCGTTTGGTGGATAAAGATCAACTGGCGCTGTCGGTAAGTGGTGGTTCGGGCTTCGCGATTGATCCCACTTTATTCCAGATCAACGCGCAGCCGAAGGCAGGCGTTGATCCACTGGCTGTCGAAAACGAAATTTATGAAGAGCTGGACAAAGTGAAAACGTCTGGCATCACGGATCAGGAACTCGAAAAGGCAAAGAACATTCAGCTCGCCACGTTCTACCGGCAAATGAAAACGATCAATGGCCGCGCGAACGCTATCGGCAGCTACGAAGTTTACTTCGGCGATTACCACAAATTGTTTGATGCAGCCACGGCATATCAAAACGTCACGAAGGAAGACGTGCAGCGCGTCGCGAAGAAATATTTCGCAGAAAACAATCGCACGGTTGGCACTCTAATTCCAGATAAGACTCCACCGCTCGCCGGGCCGAAGAGCGGAGGACAGTAGCCATGAACCTTCTCGAACAAGTGTCACTCGTGAAAAGGATCCGGCACACAATGCAAATCACGCGAACAGTTTTTTCTGTGATAGCTCCGGCGTTATTCCTCGTACTGCTCGCGATGCCGATCGCCGCGCAGACAGCGTCACAGGGCGGCACAATGAAGCTGCCGCCATTTCACAAAACGAAATTGCCCAACGGCCTGACCGTGCTGCTGATGGAAAAACACAACGTGCCGCTGGTCAGTTTCCATATGATCGTGAAAACAGGCTCGACCGCCGATCCAAATGGCGCTGAAGGCACGGCCTCAGTCACTGCGGCGCTACTGCGTCATGGAACGCAATCGCGTTCTGGTGAGCAGTACGCAGCCGACCTGGATTTTATCGGAGGCAATTTCAACGCGAACGCTTCCACTGACTACACAACGATTTCCGCTGAATTTATGAAGAAGGATATTGCAAAGGGGCTCGACCTACTTTCCGATCCGGTGATTCATCCAACTTTTCCGGCGGCGGAGTTTACCAAGCTCATCGCGCAACGCAAGGACGGAATTCGCGGCGCGAAAGATCAGGCAGCGGGTGTGCTGCCGACATATTTCAATGCGTATCTGTTCGTTGGAAGTCCCTACGCGCGTCCGACCGGCGGAGACGAGCAGTCGCTCGCGCACATTTCACGAGAAACTGTAGCCATGTTCTACCAAACGTATTACAAGCCCGGGAACGCGGTGCTCGCGGTGGTCGGCGATTTCGATTCCAACGAAATGGAAAAGATGCTCGCCGCACAATTCGCCGGTTGGACTGGCGGAAGCGTGCCGGCCGTTCGCGTAAATGATCCCACGCCGGTTACCGGCAAGCGATTGCTGCTGGTGGATAAGCCGGATTCGACGCAAACATATTTTCGCATCGGCAACGACGGGATTTCACGCACGAATCCTGATCGCATTTACGTAAATGTGGTGAACACACTTTTCGGCGGCCGCTTTACTTCGATGATTAATTCGGCGTTGCGAATTCAATCTGGCCTAACCTATGGCGCGAGTTCGGTCTTCGAGCAGCGCAAGGCGCCCGGACCGTTTTATATTTCGACGTACACGAAAAATCCGACGACAGAGCAGGCAATGGACATGGCGCTGGACGTTTTGAAGCAGCTTCACGAAAAGGGAATCAGCGTCGAACAGCTTGCGTCCGCGAAGAGCTACCTAAAGGGCCAGTATCCGTTGCGAATCGAAACGTCGGATCAGCTTGCGAGCCAGCTTGCGGACTTGGAGTTCTACGGTTTGGACGCGCACGACATCGACGACTTCTATCCGAAGCTTGACGCCATGACGCTGGCCGACGCCCAGCGTGTTATCAAGACCTACTACCCGCTCGACAACCTGGTGTTCGTTGTAATTGGAAAAGCCAGCGAGATTGGTCCGGTCGTGAAGAAATATGCGCCGCAAACGGATACGCGTTCAATTTCCGATCCCGGTTTCTGGTCGGCATCCGGATCGCACTAGCGCATTTTATTGCTGCGGGAACACACGAAGCGCGGCTTTGCTCGCGGGCGCTACTGAGAACTGTTTGCCGTCGAATAGGAACTGAATCTCGTAAGTTTTCATTGAGGGAGGTTCTTCTCCCGGCGCTCGTTTCACCTTTGCCTGCGCACATGTGATCGTGCCGTTCGTTGCAGTGATTGTCATCCCAGCCAGTTCGCCGGAGTCCGTCGCGGAGAATTTAGCGTCCTTTATATCCGAACCTTCGACAGAACCGCCGGAACCGTCGCCGCACGAACCCTCCGTGTTTCTCGTACTGAAAATTACTGTTTGTGAGTCCTTTCCGGTCGCGTCAAACCGGGTCAGGAAAAAATACCCGTCGTATTCCCCCTGTCCCGACCATCCTCCCCGGCAAACCAGAAAGTCGCGGCCGTCTGCATAGCGGAACTTGTGACACTGTTCGATGACCAACCCGTTGTCGTACTTCAACAGGCGAGGCTTGCCAGACTTGAGCGAGAATATAAAGCTGCCGCCGAAATTGCTGGCGTGCGAATCGCAGTGGAAGCCCCCGAGAATAAGGTCGTTGTTCTGTGCTGAAGTAAAGTGACCGGGAAGAGAGTTGCGTAATTCCCATTCGCCCATGTGCTGTCCAAAGAAATCGGTCCCCTCCGGGCAATTCTTACATCCGGATGCGTTACCGTTTTTTGACCGGATGATATCCGCTGGTTTGCAGAGTGCCGCTACGGCTGCTTCGATATCCGCCTGACTTGCGGCGGGCGCGGCCGTGTTGGACGACTGCGCCGTCTGTCCCTGGCCGCGGCCGCCGGATGAAGTGCAGAGCAACAAGGTGGCCAATAAAAGAGAACAGAGTAGTCTCGCTCGCGCCGTCATGAACCAAGTTTATCGCAAACGCAAATGATCTGCGCAAGCGTCACGGGGTTCAAACTGCTGCGTCGGCGCTATCGGGCGAAGATTCCGCGCGCCGACACTTCCGCGTGTCCTGTATAGTGTTCAAGGAGCCTTCGCGTCACATGCCAGAACTACCCGAAGTCGAAACTGTGGTGCGCGGATTGCGAGAACCGCTGGTGGGCCGGCGCATTGTGGGCGTGCGTTTCGGCAAAACGGATTTCATTGACGATCCCATCGCGCTCGGTGAGCGGCTGCCCGGCAGCAAAATCGCGCGCGTGGAGCGTTACGGAAAATTTGTGACGCTCGCACTTGAGCCGCTGGAATCCGCGCAAAGCGAGTTTTATTTTTTTATTCACCTGGGAATGACGGGCCAGCTCATGTCGCGCAGTCCGTATGAGCCGGTGGCCGCGCATACACACGCCTTTGTGGAACTCGATGACGGCCGCGAACTGCGCTACACGGATATCCGCCGCTTCGGCCGGATGCTTTTAGTCGCAGAATCGGAAAAGGAAAAATTTAACGGGAAGCTTGGACGAGATCCGCTGGAAATCAGCGAAAAAGATTTCATCGCAGAATTTTCGGGAAGGCGCGCGCGTGTTAAAGCTCTGCTGTTGGATCAGAGCGTACTGCGCGGCATGGGGAACATTTACACAGATGAAAGTTTGTGGCGCGCCCGCATCCACCCTGCAAGACTGGCCGCGAATCTTTCGACGCCGCAACTGAAAGCTCTCTATGGGGCGATGCGCCAAGTTCTTCTTACCGCCATTCGCATGCGCGGCTCAAGCATTTCAGATTATCTGGATGCTGAAGGCCTTCCTGGTGCATACCAAAGCCGTCACCGTGTTTACGGACGCGCGAGCAAGCCTTGTCCGCGTTGCGGCGCCGCAATTCGCCGCATCGTCGTCGCCGGCCGCGGAACCTATTTCTGCCCCCGATGCCAGATGGCTCCGCGAAATAAAAAGCGCTCGTAAGACTTACATTTCGCTTTGCAATTAACGAGCGTGAATAGTTCTCTGAAGAAGGGAATTAATCTGCGGCGGTCCCGCGAGCGTGCTCAACAGGCCGCAATCTGGGCGCAGCCGCCGCGAAAATCAGCTCGCCCCACACCCGCCGGTCACGCCGGTCAAGCCACAACACGCGGTCGCGAAGTTTTCGGAATGGAGCTTCTTCAAGAAGCTCCCCGAACAATTGGTGGATGCGCTGCTGGAATTCGAGATTTTCAGAGCGGAATCCATCCGGAGGAATTCCGTCAGCCATCGGCGGCACGGCAACCAGCAGCGAGTAGGTATCCATCCACCAAGAAAGCCAGGCTTCCAGTTGCGGCTGGCGCCCGAACTTGTTGACGAGGTATCCGTAATTATCCAGCACCGAGCGATCGCAGATAATATGCGGCGCGCGCGCGGACGCTTCCAGTTCTGCGGCGATTTGCGCGTGTAAAATCCAAAGCTGCCCGTCGAGCGTCGTGCCCTCGTTCACCGGAAATGGCGAACGCCGCGCAACTTCCGTCACCAGCTCAACATTGTAGTCGGCCTTCTTCAGCAGCGAGCACGTCTCGTAGGCGAGAGTAGTCTTTCCAACTCCGTGGGTTCCAACAAGCGCTAGTTTCAATGGGAGAGTCCTCACGAAATGCACGCCGGAGTTTTAACACACAATTGATGAAGTGAAAATAGGTAGAATACAGTTCCAGAAAGCGAGATTTGGAAATGCGAGCCGTGATTCAAAGGGTTAGCCGCGCGCGCGTGACCGTCGAAGGCCGCGCGACCGGCGAAATCGGCGCGGGACTTGTCGTGCTTCTTGGCGTGGGACGCGAGGATACCGCCGAAGTCGCCGCATATCTTGCAGAGAAGACCGCGCACCTTCGCATTTTTCCCGACACCGAAGGAAAAATGAACCGCTCACTAATTGATATTGGTGGCGCGGTGCTGGTTGTTTCCCAATTCACACTGTATGGCGACGCTCGGGGCCAACGCAGGCCCGGTTTCACGCGTGCGGCGCCGCCTGACGAAGCCAACCGCCTCTACGAAGAATTCGTGCGCGTTTTGCGCGGATTAAATATCTCCGTCGAAACGGGCGTGTTTCAAACGCACATGGAAGTGGAATTAACAAACGACGGGCCAGTTACGATCCTCCTCGATTCTGAAAAGGTATTTTGAGCGAGAAGATGGATTCGCCAGTCCGCCAGATCCCCAAGTAACCGCCGCCATTAGCTTCAGACGCATGCGCGAGATGGAAAGCAATATCGTTTAACGATATAATTATCTCAAATGGCGTCGCGGCTAAAAGAAACCAATTATCGTTCCCTAGCGGAGTTCCGATACCGCATTCGCCTGTTTCTCGCGGATAGCGAAGAAACCGCGCGAGTGGCCGGGCTGGAACCTGAACAGTTTCAACTTCTTCTCGCCGTCAGAGGTATGCCGGAGGGAGATGCCGCTGCCGTTCAACATCTCGCGGCGCGTCTTCTTGTGAAGCACAACACTGCCGTTGAGCGAATCGATCGCCTCGCACGCATGGGGTTGCTGCGGCGGCTGCATAGCCACGCCGACCATCGAGTCGTCTTCGTGGAGCTTTCGGCTCGCGGAAAAAAGCTGGTCGAAAAACTTTCTCGCCAACGCATGCAGGAACTGCTTCGCAGCGGCCCAGAACTGATCGCGGCGCTCACGAAAGTAATTTCGGTTGCGAAGCACAGTATCTCGAGAGCGCGGCGCGCGAAGCGAATCACCAGAAATGTCTGAGCCGCAAAAAGCCTTCACGGGCAACTGGCTGCAACTTCGCCTACTGAAATGGAAGGCGCAATTCGGCCAACGCGAAGAACAGGTAATTCTTGTTCTCTCGCTGATCATCGGCGCGCTCACGGGCGCCACCGTTGTCGCTTTCATTTTGGTGACAGAACGTGCCGGCATGCGCGTTTATCCTGTTGGCAGCGCTGCGTGGCGGCGCGTGCTAATTCCCGTGCTGGGTTCTCTTGGAATGGGAATTCTGCTGTACCGTTATTTTCCTGACGCGCGTGGCAGTGGAGTTCCGCAGACGAAGACAGCGCTCTTTGCGCGCGATGGCGTGATCACACTCCGCACGATCGTGGGCAAATTTATTTGCACCGCGGGCACGCTCGCGTGCGGTATTCCGCTGGGACGTGAAGGCCCGTCCGTTCAAGTCGGCGGAGGAATCGCGTCGTTGCTGGGCCGCTTTCTCGGACTCAGTCCCAAGAATGTAAAGAAACTTATTCCAGTCGGCGCAGCAGCCGCGATTGCCGCCGCATTCAATACGCCTCTGGCGGCGGTGTTGTTCACGCTCGAAGAAGTTGTAGGCGATCTGAACGCTCCGGTGATGGGCGCGGTCGTTCTGGCGTCGGCAACTGCGTGGGTCGTACTGCGTTTGCTCCTCGGCGATAACCCGCTCTTCAAAGTGCCGCAATATCATCTGGTCCATCCTTTGGAATTTGCCATCTACGCCGTGCTCGGACTCGCCGGCGGTCTGGTCTCAGTAGCATTCACCAAATTGCTGTTGGTAATCCGCGCGCGCTTCTTGCAATTTCCGCTCAGCACCGTCTGGTTCCAGCCTGTCGCCGGCGGATTGGTCGTCGGCCTGATGGGCTGGTTTGTCCCGCAAGTTCTAGGCGTAGGTTACGGATATGTTGGTGACGTTCTAAATGGCGGGATGGCACTTAAATTAATGGTGCTACTGATTGTTCTAAAAACTGTCGCCGTCTGTACCAGCTACGGATCGGGAAATGCTGGCGGAATTTTCGGCCCCAGCCTGTTCATCGGCGCGATGCTCGGAGGCGCTGTTGGAACCGTGGCGCACCATTTTCTCCCGATGCACACCGCAACGCCGGGCGCGTACGCTTTAGTTGGAATGGGAACAGTTTTCGCAGGTGTGGTTCGCGCCCCGATGACCTCCGTCCTGATGATCTTTGAGACGACGCGCGATTACGCGGTAATCGTGCCTCTCATGATTTCAAATCTGGTGAGTCTCTTCATTTCATCCCGATTGCAGAAAAAAACGATCTATGACGCCCTGTCGTTGCAGGACGGCATCCACCTGCCGACGGCAGAGACGCTCCGCGAACACGGGCAACGCCAGGTAAGCAAGGCGATGGTGGCCGCAGCAGATCTGCTGCCTGCCGAATTGACGGTGAAAGAGGCCATTGAAAAAATCAGCACCAGCAAATTTCGCGCCTGGCCGGTGGTGGGTAAGCGCGGAGTTGTAGGCGTCATCAGCATGCTAACTCTCGAAAAAGAACTTGCACTAAATCCCGCAAAGCCCTTGGGCGAGTTTGTAAATCCGCTCGTTTTTCCGCACGTGCACTCAGACCAGTCCCTCGATCTGGCGTTGAATCGTATGGGTACAGCCCAACTTGAACTCTTGCCGGTTGTGAATCGCGCCAACATTCACAAACTAGAAGGTGTAATTACACTGAACGATGTACTGGATTCATACGGTGTCGGCAAGCACGACGCGGACTGAAGTTTGTCGATCAAGTTATTGGTACTCGGCCGGGAACTTCGCATCGCTGATCGCAGCTTGTCTCGTAACGCCGCTCGTGTCACAGTAATCCGATGAAATTTCGCGGCGCTATCACGATCATTTTGTCCGCAGCCGCGCTCGTGTGCCAAATTATCGTGCCCACGGCTTACGCGCAGGATCGCGAAGAAGTCGTCAAAGTAAATGGCTCACCGCGCACGATTCAGGTCCATCTTCCGCCGGAATATTCGCGAAAGAAGCGATACCCAGTTGTGCTCGTGTTGCACGGCATCGGCGGCGACGCTTCGCTCATGGCCCGCGTTTCGCACTTCAATAAAACCGCCGATCAATTTGGCTTCATCGTCGTATATCCAAACGCGCGTGACGGCAGGTGGACTGCTCCTCAGGATGCAGGTGCGCGAAGCATCGGGGGGTTCGGGCGGCGAAGAACCATTCTGGACGACATGACCAGAACTCCAAGCCCTAACGACGTTGGCGGCAATCCGGTGGATGACTTGCCTTTTTTTAGCGACCTGCTCGATCAGATCGAATCAGAATATTCCGTGGATGTTTCGCGAATTTTTGCCACCGGATATTCTGACGGCGCATTCATGGATTTTCGTTTGGGCTGCCAGATGGCAGACCGAATCGCGGCAATTGCCACCGTCGGCGCAATTCTCCCGGAAAGTTTGGCTGAGACTTGCAGCAACTGGTCGTGGCGCGCGATGCCGCTGCTGATGATGAATGGCACGGACGATCCGGTCGTGCCCTATAAGGGACGATTGGGCTATTCCGTGGGGTTTTTTCTTCTCCCCGCCAAAGAAAGCCTTAAAGAGTGGGCGAAAATAAATAGCTGCGGCCAGAAATCAGAGCGTACCACCATCCCTCCGCGGACAAGTGGTGGACTGGAAACTCGAGTGGACACCTACACCGATTGTAGCGAAGGCGCGACCACTGTTCTTTATTCCATTGAGAAGGGCGGCCACACCTGGCCGGGAGGCGAGCAGTATATTCCTGTCAAAGCCATTGGAAAAACTAACGAAGACCTCGACGCCAGCGAAGTAATCTGGAAATTTTTCACTGAACACCCAATGCCCGCCAAACACTGAGCTTCGATTCAGGCAACCTGATTGCAAAGCGCAACTTCTTACTAGAGACTGGGTTAGAAAGGAACGCCATACTATGCGACCACTTAGCAGAATTTCCTTTTACATTCTTGCGCTTGCCTTGGCCGGCGCGATTAGCATTCACGGTCAGCAATCGCAGACTCCGCAGGGGCCTGCCCCGGCTAAACAAGACCCCCAAGAAACAGTTACCGTTGAGGACGCTAGCAGAACATTTCTTGTCCATCTGCCCAGGGGATACGACCCCAAGACGAAATATCCAGTTGTCCTTGTTTTGCATGACGCGGATAACGATGCGCTGGACATGATTCGCCTTTCGCGTTTTGACCAGACCGCCGATGAGCACGGCGTTATCGCTGTCTATCCGAATGGGTTGCGCCGCCGGTGGACGAATCTCGAAGCCGAATCGCAGCAGACGAATCGCGGCGGATACGGTGGTCACCGCGGCGGCGGCGGAGGAATGGGTGGCGGCGGTGGCATGGGCCGACCTAGAGGCGGTCAGGGCGGTGGCGGCAATAGAGGCGCTGGAAGGCAATCCTCGAATGAGCTGGCGTTTTTTAACGCGCTACTGGATCAGCTCGAGGCCGAATATTCCGTTGACGACAATCGCATTTTCGCAACCGGATTCTCTGACGGCGGATTTATGGATTTTCAGTTGGGCTGCAATCTTGCGAATCGCATCGCGGCAATCGCGCCCGTCGGCGCGGAGCTGGCCAAATCGCAAGCCGAATTCTGCAAGAATTGGACGTACCGTCCGGTTCCTCTGCTGATGATCAACGGCACTGAGGATCCGGTGCTGCCTTACAAGGGCCGCTCCGGCGCCATGCCGACAGTTTCAGCCCCGGACACTGCGAAGGATTGGGCCAAGACCGCGGGATGTTCCAAGAATGCCCAGCGAACTACACTGCCGCCCCGTGCCTCGGGTGGATTACAAACAAACGTGGATTCCTACAGTGATTGCACGCAGGGAGCGGAAGTGCTGCTGTACAGTATTGTGGACGGTGGGCACTTTTGGCCCGGAGGCGAGCAGCCCTACGTTCCGGCGAATAAGATTGGCAGGTCCAGCGACGATCTGGAAGCCAACGAAGTAATCTGGAAATTCTTCGTCGCGCATCCCATGCCGGCGCGGCAATAATCGCGGCGAGCGCTGCGAATCAGAATCCGCCGCCCCCGCCGCCCCCGAATCCACCACCGGAAAATCCGCCTCCGCCAAATCCGGAACCGCCACCGGCGCTTCGCGGAGCGGACGACATCACCGACGCCGTCTGCGCTGACATGGAATTCAGGCTGGCCACAAAATACAGCGGCATAAAACCATTTCCGTAAACGCCGCCCTGATACCACGAAGGCGGCTGCTTGCAAATATCTCCAAAAGCGCCAACCCAGTTTTTCTCTACGCCCAGCGCCATCGCGAATGGCAGATATTTTTCAAACAGCGCGGGAGTCTTTTCAATGCGCGCGATGCGATCTGATTCCACGTGTTGCAGGAAATCTTCAAATCCCAAAGTGTTTTCGAGCGCCGTCATACCCTTAGCAGTGTGGCCCGGCATGAACCAGCCGAAGACGCAAATGATTAGCCCGGTCAAAATCGCGGAAACAATCAGCGCCGTCGGCGCTTGCCGCATCGCGAATGACGTCCACATCCCCGTTGCGAAAAACAGAAATCCAACTACCAGCGCTCCGCCAATCCATCCTGCGCGCACGTAGTCCGGGCGGTGCAGATAATAGCCGCGCTCCAAAAGCTCATCGAAAAGGGAATCCCGGATTCCCGGAATATTTTTGTAAAAGTGATTTTGCAATTCAGAAAGGCTCACCGTATCGACCGCGCCTTCAGTAAATAGCGCTGAAAGCAATTGCAGCTCGTGATGCTTCAGACCGGTCCACTCGCTCGCCTTTTTCTTGAGATGAAACGTGTATTCCGAGTGGTGAATCAAGCCCATCGCGTGCGAAGTTTGCTTTTCCTCAATCGTAAGGTAGCCGCGCACGGCCAAATCCACGAGCGTGGCGGTGATATCGCGCATCGCCGCTGAATTATCTACCAGCGTGCCGACTTCTCCGGGCGTCATCCCATCGGGCGGCTCGTATTGCACGGCGATAGATTTGCGCCGCGGATCGCGTCCCTTTAGATACCAAAGCCAGAACATCACGAATAACGTGATGATCGGAATAACGAAAGGCCAGTTGCTCCGCAAAAATCGAAGCGCAATTTCGGTTTTCGTTCGCGCGCGAACAAATCCTTTGTCCCATCCCACTACAACCGACACGCCCTCGTGGAACTCCAGCGTCCTGCGCATCTGCACTTCCACCAGAGTACCCAGCGTCTGCACTCTTGCGTCCTCGGATTTGGAACCGTAAGTCCCGGTGAATGCCAGCGCGTGCAAACCAGTCGTTCCCGCTGGCAGCGTGATTACGGCCGAAACGTTTCCGACCGGCTCGTCCCAATCGTTTCCCGTGATATTCCAGTAAAGCTCGTCGTGATCCTCGAAGAAAGTCAGCGCATCACTGACGCGGTAATGCAACACAATCGTCCGCGTCGCGTCCACCGCGTCGGGAACATAAATTTTGAATTTCAAATATCCATTTTCGCTGCTCGTTTCGTATTTCAGATTATTTCCGGAATCGTCGGTAGCGCTAACAGGCATAACGTACAGTGAATAGTTCAATCCTTGTGGAGTCGTGTATTGAATCGGAACCGTGCGGTACAGCCCGTTCCACGCGCCTGCAAAATGCGCTTGAATCGTTTCCGTCACATCCACCATGCCATCCGGCGAAACGGTGATTTCTGATTTGAAGCTTTGAATGGTCAGAGTGCGTGCAGGCGCCGCGCCCGCGCAGGATAGCGCCATGCACAGCGCCATCAACACGCGCGCTCCGCGCATCGCGATGCGCATCAATGTGCGGCGGCTAAAAATGTTGGCAACATCGTGGGCGATCGCTCGGAACAAAACAGGGTATCCGGCTTTCCTCAAAACCACGGAACGTTTTTTCATGGAAGTTACGCCGTTGGCGAGCCGAAACTCACCTTAGGAGCATCGCGCTCAGCAGGAGCGCTGACTTCAAAGAACTCGCGCGGTTTGAAATTAAACATGTTCGCGATAATGTTGGAAGGGAACACCTGAATTTTCGTATTCAAATCGCGCACCACCGCGTTGTAATAGCGCCGCGCGTTTTGAATCGTGTCTTCAAGTGAAGTAAGCGTGTTTTGAAGCTGCGTGAAACTTTCCACCGCTCGAAGTTGCGGATACGCTTCCGCCAGCGCGAACACTTGCCGCAGCGCGCCGGTCAGCATATTTTCCGCGTCAGCCTTTGCCGCCGGGCCTTGCGCGGACATCGCGGAATTCCGCGCCTGCACAACGGCTTCGAGCGTGCCCTTTTCGTGTCCGGCGTAGCCCTTCACCGTTTCCACCAAGTTCGGCACCAGGTCGTATCGCCGCTTTAATTGCACTTCAATATCCGACCATGCGTTATCGCACTGCACGCGCAGACGAACCAGGCCGTTGTACATCGCTATGATGAACACCACCACCGCCGCAATTATCACCAGCACGGCAATCATCATGATCGACCTCTCTTTCGGACGCAGAACGCCCGCTCAACTATTTCGTGTGGCCCCACTATAAGCCGCGCCGCTACCCCTGTAAAGCGCAGCGCCCGTCTCATCCGTAAACGTCCTTCCCCGGGAACAATAAACTCAACGCCTTATTGAAACCGTTTACGGTATATAGTAGTTTCCATTCATCCGCTTCGAGCAACGAAACGAAAAATGACCAAGCTCGCCCAAACGCCAGAGCGTTTCTGCCTCGTGTTCATCAAACCGTCGCACTATGACGATGATGGCTACGTGATCCAGTGGTTTCGCGCCGGCATGCCCTCGAATTCTTTGGCGGTTCTCTATGGACTTGCGAAGGAATGCGCCGAGCAAAAAGTCCTCGGCGACGATGTTGAAATCGAAATCCACGCCTTCGACGAAACAAACACGCGCATTCGTCCCGCGCAAATCGCTTCGCTCATCAAAGCGGCCGGCGCGGGAATGGTCATGCTCGTCGGCGTCCAGTCCAATCAATTTCCGCGGGCGCTGGATATCGCCGGACCGCTACGGCAGCGCGGCATTAATGTCGGAATCGGCGGCTTCCACGCTTCCGGTACCATCGCGATGCTTTCCGCGCTTGATCCCGATGTTCGCCGCGCGCAGAAAATGGGAGTTTCCATTTTCGCCGGTGAAGCCGAAGGCCGCCTCGGTCAAGTGCTGCTTGACGCTACGAACGGAACTCTCAAGCCGCTCTACAATTTCATGGACGATTTGCCAAACCTCGAAGGCGCGGCCATGCCGATTCTTCCCATCGAGCGAGTGAAGCGCACCATCGGCACCAATACAACTTTCGACGCCGGGCGCGGCTGTCCCTATCAGTGTTCTTTCTGCACCATCATTAATGTACAGGGACGCAAATCGCGCCGCCGCTCGGCGGATGACATTGAGCGCATCGTGCGCGCAAATCTCGCACAGGGCGCGCACAGTTTTTTCATCACTGATGATAATTTCGCGCGCAATAAAGATTGGGAATCAATTCTCGATCGCCTGATCCATCTGCGCGAAGTCGAAAAACTTCCCATCAAATTTGTAATTCAAGTGGATACGCTCTGCCACAAGATTCCGAACTTTATCGAGAAGTGCGGCCGCGCCGGAGTAAAACGCATTTTCATCGGCCTTGAAAATATCAATCCTGATTCGCTCGCCGGAGCCAAGAAGCGCCAGAATAAAATCACGGAATACCGCGCGATGCTTCTCAAGTGGAAGCAAGTCGGCGTCCTCACCTGCTGCGGCTACATTCTGGGATTTCCCGGAGACACCGAGGAATCAATTCTTCACGACGTGCGTATCATTCAAAAAGAATTGCCCATCGATCTTCTGGAGTTTTTCATTCTCACGCCGCTCCCCGGATCCGAGGATCATCAGAAGCTCTACAACGCAGGCGTCGCCATGGATCCGGACATGAACAAGTACGACGTCAACCACGTCACCACCGCGCATCCGCGCATGTCCGCCGCCGAATGGGAGCACGCCTTTCAATCCGCGTGGCGCACGTATTATTCTTTCGACCACGTCGAAAAGGTTCTCCGGCGCACAATGGTCACCGGAGTCAGCCCCGGCAAAGCGTTGTTCTACATGGTTTGGTTCAAGGGCTGCATGGAAGTCGAAAAGATTCACCCGCTCGAAGGCGGAATTCTGCGCTTGAAATTTCGGCGCGACCGCAGGCCCGGCCTGCCGCTCGAATCTCCGCTGTTTTTTTATCCAAAGTATTGGGCCAGAACAGCGGCGAAGGCCGTCAAGTGGTGCGCACTCTATACGCGAATGTATCTCATCTACCAAAAAATTAAACGCGATCCCGCGCGCATGGCCTACACCGATCTCGCGCTCACACCCGTCGCCGATGACGACGTAAACACCCGCGAACTTTTCCAGTCCGAAGTAGCACAAGCCTACGTTGCCCAACAACAGCGCTTCGTGCGAATTCAGCAGGGCACCGCAGTAAACGTGACGCACTAATCAGATTTGAAAGATTGCACAAATAGGCAGCCTTACAGATTCTTGCGGTGCAGCATCCACATCGTAATTCCCATCACCACCACAATAAATACCCCAGTCGTCCAGAACGGATACCAGTTTTTGATGCTTCCAAACTGAATGTACCCCGTGGCCGCATTCACTAGGTCAAACGGCTTCGGCAGTATTTTGTACGCCCAATTCAATATTCCGCGGGCCCAGTTTGATGTAACCACCGTAAAAAGTCCCTGCTCACGATTCGCCAGGACAGGCGAGAGAATATCCACGAAAATTGCGATCATAATCGGAAGCGCCGCCCCCGTTCGCGTCAGCACTGCATACGCTGCAAGCGACATCAGCGACGCGAATCCCAGCGTCTCGATCAATATCGCGACCAATAAGGCCTTGCAGCTCACGCCGGTCTTCACCCAAAGCCACAATGCCGTCGGCACCATCGCGACGCACAGCGTCGCCGCGTAAAGTGTCAGCCCGCTGAAATAACAGCCGAGCAGCACTTTCCACCGCGCCACTCCTTTGGTCAGCGTGAGTTCCACCCAACCTTTTTCCAGTGACGAAACCAGCAGCGGTACCGACGCGAAAATTGAAAGGAACAGCCAAAGCCCTCCGGTAATGTTAACCTCAGCGCTCATCGCCGCCGGCACGGCAAGTGATGCAGGCCCCAGCGCATGCTTACCCATAAAAACCGTCGACAGGTCTTTGGGTTGCAGAGGCGTCACTGAAATTATGAAATAAAACAGCACCGCAAAAAGCAGCGCCATGCCAATCAATACCAGCGCCATCCGCTTGTTAACGGCCTCGCGCACCGAATGCATGTACGCCGCAAACATTACGCGTCCTCTCCCGTTACCACTTTCAAGAAAAATTGTTCCAGCGAATTTTTCACCGGCTCAACCGATTCGATTTCCACTGGCACCGCGCGCAGCTTATCAATCAGTGCGTTCAATTCCGCGCGATCCCGCGGCGCAAATCGCAAAGTATTGTCTTTCCAGTCCACTGCCGCAGCCACCGACGCTGCAGCCGCTCGCACCGCGTCATTCACGTGCGCCACGCACACCAAACATTCGCCCGTTCCGCGCGTAAACTCTTCAGGAGTCGCCTGCCGTGCCACCAGTCCCTGATGCAGAATCACCACCTGATCGCACACCAGCTCCACTTCCGAAAGCATGTGCGAATTCAGGAAAATTGTTTTGCCCGCCGCGCGCAATCCTTGCAACAAATCGCGCACTTGCTTGCGGCCCAGCGGATCCAGCCCGTCCGTCGGCTCATCCAAAATCAGCAACTCGGGATCATTCAGCAGCGCACTCGCCAGCCCAAGCCGTTGCAGCATTCCCTTGGAATACGACTTCGTCGGTTTCTTTACGCCGCCCAGCCCAACCTGCTCAAGCAATTCGGGAATCCGTTTTTTCAGCGTCGCCGAAGGCACGCCGTTCAGCCGGCCCATATACCGCAGAAATGGCACCGCCTTGATGTAATCCGGCAGACGCATCTGCTCCGGCAGATATCCAACGCGCCGTCGCGCCTTCGTATCTCCCGGATGAGAACCCAGCAGTCGCGCCGTACCGCTCGTGGAATCGCAAAGCCCCAGCAGAATTTTCAGCAGAGTTGTCTTGCCCGCGCCGTTCGGTCCCAGCAGTCCAAAAATAGTTCCGCGCTCCACGCGCAAAGACACACCATTCAACGCGGGAATTTCTTTCCGCCGCAGCGTCAAATATTTTTTGTGCAGGTCCTGCGTTTCGATGGCCGGGTTTGTCATTGCGTCTGTTATTTCTCTAATGTTCCACTGAATCTTAGCCGACGCCACCCACCCCCGCGCATCCGAATGCAATTTCGTTGTCGAACGTATCAACGCTCCACTAGCCACCAAACTCCGCCCTGTTATCACGGCTTTTTCGTACGCAGCACCACCGATGTCGAATCTTCCGCCGACGTTCGCGAACGCGTAATTGCCGCGCAAAAAACACAGCTCAAGCGCTACGCCGGAGAAAAAATGTACTCCAAAGCGTAAATGGCGCCACACATGATTCGCAAACATTGCGCTATTTCCGCCGACAGCGAAAAACTTCTCGAATCCGCCATCGCGCGCCTCGGACTTTCCGCCCGTGCCCACGACCGCACCCTGAAAGTTTCCCGCACCATCGCCGATCTCGCCGCCTCGCCCAACATCGAAACTAAACATCTAGGCGAAGCCATTCAGTACCGCACGCTAGACCGCTCCTACTGGGCATGATCGCCCGCCGCTTGGAACGAACGGCGTCGTGCGTTTCGAGCAAAGATTCAAACAAGAAAAGCGCGATTACTCGGCCCGCAAGGCTTCGACCGGATTTACGGCGGCGGCGCGGCGGGATGGAAGGTAGCTGGCGAGCGAAGCGGTGGCCACCAGGCCGGCGCAAACAACGCCGTAGGTTACGGGATCTATCGGGCTCACATGGAATAGAAGAGAAGACATCAGGCGTAGTACGGCGAGCGCGGCGGCGAGACCGCAGGCAACGCCTATTCCTGAGAGTAACAGTCCTTGACGCACGAAGATGCCGATGACTGTCCGCGGTTGCGCGCCGAGAGTCATGCGAATGCCGATCTCGCGTTTCCGTTGCGAGACGGAATAGGTGATTACTCCATAGATGCCGATGATACCGAGCAGCAGAGCCATGCTTCCGGCAACGCCGAGCATGATGAGTGTGAATGAAGTGCGCGCCATGGATTTCGTGTAGTAGTAATCCAACGTGTGGACGGCGGCGAGGGGAAGATCGGAATCCACGGTCCACACCGCCTGGCGGACATCTTTCAAAAAGTTCTCCGAACCGGCGCGCGGGCTGCGCACGACGAAAGCCACTTCGCGGTTTATGTTAGTGGCGTCGCCCTCGAAATTGTTCATGAGGACCGGCCAGTACACCGAGCTTGACGGTTCCTCACTCACACCTTCGTCATACACGTTGGCCACGACGCCTACGATTTCACGCCAGTCGTCCGTAGTGGCTACTCGAATGCGCTTACCGAGAGCCTTGCGCGGATCCTGCCAATATTCGCGGGCGAAATTTTCGGAAATGAGAGCGACCGGAAGCTTCCGGTAGGTGTCTGACCAGGTAAAATCGCGGCCGGCAATGAGCGGAGTGCCCAGAGTGGCGAGGAACCCCGGCGATACGAATTTGAATCGGCGGAGAGGAGGAAGTTGGCCTTCGGTATAGGTGCGATCCTCCGGGAAGACCGGATCAGAATTTCCATTTCCATCCATGGGGATCTTGGTGGAAATTCCGGCCGAAGTTACACCTGGAATTGCCGCCAGCTTTCGAGAGATTTCCTCTTCCATGCGGACGACGCGCTCGGCATCAGCCACCTGCGATTCGGGAATGAAAATCCGGAACGTCTGTATTTCGGCAGGCGAGCTGAATCCGGGATTCACACGCGTGAGCGCTTGAAAAGTCCGAATCATCAGTCCCGAACAGATCAGCAAGATCGCCGCCAGCGCAACCTGAATCACCACCAGTGAGTTCCGCGCGCGATGTTGATTCCGGCTCTGGCTCATACCGCGCGCGCCTTCGCGGAGGCTGGTATTCAGGCGGACGCCCGCATACTTGAAGACGGAAACGGAACCGAAAATGATGCTCGCGAACAATGAAGCTGCCAGCGTGAAAAGCAACACCCGGGCATCAATACCGATTTCCCGGATTCGCGGAAGGCCGGTGGGCGCCATGGCGACCAGGACACGCAACGTGCCATGGGCGAGTGCGAGTCCCAGCACGCTGCCCGACAATCCCAAGATGATACTTTCAAAGAATAACTCTCCGGCGATACGGGCTCGCCCGGCGCCGAGTGCAGCGCGAATAGCCAGTTCTTGCCGGCGCCCCTCTACCCTGACCAAAAGAAGGTTCGCCACGTTCGCGCAGGCAATCAGCAACACCATTCCAATCGAGCCCATGAGAACCCACAAAACCTTGCCTACGTCACCGACTACGTCCTGCTTCAACGGCCGGAGATTTGGCGCTATTCGCGCGTCCTCGAACAATTTCGGGCTGAACCCCGGTGGAGCCGGAAAACTGCGGTTGACGATCGGAAGCATGCGCGCCACATCCGTGGTGGCCTGCGCGAGGGTCACGCCCGGCTTGAGCCTGGCAACGCCATCAAAACCGAAGCCGCCAAGATGTAATTTGTTGCGGTCAAATTTGTAAGGCAAAATCAAAGCAGGGTCGGGCTGGTCCAGAAAATGGAAGCCTTGGGGCAACACGCCAATGATTTCTCGCGCTTTTCCGTCCACGACAATTGTTTTTCCTACGATCGAAGCCGATCCGTCGAACTTGCTACGCCAGTACGCGTAGGACAGCATCGCTGTTTCCGGCGAAGATTCATTGTCGTCCTCGCGGCTGATTAGGCGGCCCAACATCGGTTGGATGTCCAGAATAGGCAGCGTCCCGTCGGTAACCTGCAAGACGCGCACCTGTTCGGGTTGGCCGGTTCCGGTGACGCTGTCCGAAGTGCTTCCGTAGAGCCCAATGTCCTGAAAGGTGCCGTTCTGCTCCCGGAAGATGAAGTAGTTGGAGGGCGACAATTCCAATTCTTTTATGTTTACGCCCGGTGCGGTCAGCCAGACACCTACCAGCCCGGCGGCATCGGGATACGGCAGCGGTTTCAGGAGCACGCCTTCGAGGACGCTGAAAACCACGGTGTTTGCGCCGATGGCCGCGGCGAGTGTGATGAGCGTGATGACCGTGAACATCGGCGCGCGGCGGAGTCTCCGCAGAACCTGCCTGAGCTGATTGCTGAATGAATCCATGAGCCGGACCTCCTGACTGCTCATGCGTTCTGAGCGGCCGAGCGCACTTGGAAGACGTATAAAGTAGATACGTTAAGTGGGCCGGGAAGGTTCCCGGGCTTAACTGGGCATGATCAATCGTCGCCTGCAATTCCACTCGGCCGCCCGATAATCCGCTAGCCGCAAATAACTGCGTCCACTAAACTGAGCAAGAGAAAGGACACGCACCATGCAGAAGCTAATCGTTTTCAACAGCATCTCGCTCGACGGCTGCTTCACCGGCGAGAACGGCGACCTCACCTGGGCTCACAGCGGTAACGGCGACGCGGGAAAAAACCGGTGGATTCGAGCTTCTCCAAATCAGAGAGAGCGAACGCCTTCACATTGAATTCCTCGTTAAGGAAAAGCTGAGTGAGACAAAAGCGATCGGAAAAATAGATGTGAAAGACGGCGAGCCCGCCGAGGTTACGAACTTCGGGCTTCGCGCACTACCTCCAGGGGCATCGGTATCGGATCTAACTTCCAAGATTGACGCTGCAACTCGAGCGCGCGTAATTGATGGCGCGAGCGCGATGCTGAATGAGTTTTACGTCTCGCCGGAAACGGCGAAACAAATGGAAGATGCCGTACGAGCGCGGCAGAAAAAAGGCGAATATGATTCGGTGACCGACGGAGACACCTTCGCGAAAATGCTCACCGAGAATTTTCAAGAAGTGAGCCATGACAAGCACTTGAGGGTCAACTTCAGCCCGATGAAACTTCCGCAAAATCCGCCCAGCCCCAACCCGGAAGCTGCCGCACAGAATCGCAGGCAGATGGAACGGATAAACTGCGGATTCGACAAGGTAGAAATCCTGCCGGGCAACGTGGGCTACTTGAAGTTTGACATGTTTGCCGATCCTGATGTGTGCGGGCCCACGGCAGTTGCGGCGATGAATTTTCTTGGTAACGTAGACGCGATCATTTTCGACCTGCGCGAAAATGGTGGCGGCGATCCGAAAATGATCGCATTCCTTACAACCTATTTGTCCTCAGCGCCGACACACCTGAACGATCTCTGGGTACGGAAGACGGACGCTACTCAGCAGTTTTGGACATTGCCGTATGTGCCGGGGAAGCGATTGGACGGCAAACCGGCATACGTGTTGACGTCGAATCGAACTTTTTCCGGTGGCGAGGAATTCACCTACGACCTGAAGAATCTGAAGCGCGCCACCATTATTGGCGAGACGACGGGAGGCGGCGCTCATCCCGTCGCAGGGCACCGAATTGACGACCATTTTACGATTGGCGTGCCATTTGCGAAGGCAATCAACCCGATCTCGAAGACCAATTGGGAAGGAACTGGCGTGGAGCCCGACGTCAAAGTTCCCGCAGCCGATGCACTCACAACTGCTCAGAAGCTCGTTAAAGAAAAACTGGCGACGGAATAATCTCAGAGTTCCGAAATTATCCGGCTACTCGCAAATGATTCTCTCTTAACATCGCTACGTTCGCCGTATTCGATGCTTCTTGGCAATTCGGTTTGCAGCACGCCGAAGCTATTGTCTCAATATCGCCACGCGAGTATCATGTCCGCCAATATCCGAAATGTGGAACAGCCGTTCCACGGAGCAAAGAATGCACCGCCGGAATCGTTTCTCGATCTTTGTACTCATACTTCTAGCCACATTATTTTTACCCACCGTCTCCGCCCAATCCGTCTGCGAAGCAGGCAATGGCCCGCTCGATCCCGCCAAGCCCGCAGGCGTCAGCACCGACGAAATCATCCAGAAATTTGCCGCCAAAGAAACAATCTTCAAGGCCGCTCGCGCCAAATATTCCTACACGCAGGCCATCAGCATCCAGGAACTCTCCGGCAATGAACAGGACATCGCTGGTGAATTCAATCAGGTTGCCGACGTCTCAGTGGATAGCGAAGGCAGGCGCGCCGAAAAACCAACTTTCGCGCCCGCCAACACTCTGCGCTTGATCCAGATCACCACAGCGGATATCGAAGATATTAAGGATCGACTTCCGTTCGTCATCACCACGGAAGAATTGCCGCAATTCAACATCTCCTACGTTGGCCGCCAGCACGTGGACGAGCTGAATACCTACGTTTTCGATATCGCACCGAAAAATCCCAAGAAAGAAAAGCAAACCTTTCGCGGGCGCATCTGGGTGGACGATCACGACCGGATGATCGTAAAGACGTGCGGCAAAACTCGTGAAGACGTGAACGCCAACTCAATCAAAAGGAGCCAGCCGAGAGATCTCGTCCCAACATTCGTAACCTATCGCGAACAAATTGACGGCCAATACTGGTTCCCGACCTACTGCAAAGCAAACGAAGTTCTCCACTTCGGCTTGCGCGGCAGAGGCGACGTCCACTTCAAAGAAACCGTGAAGTACACCAACTACAAGTCCGCCGCCCCGCAGTAGCACTCCTCGCTTGGCCTCTCAGCGTCTCTGCGGTAGATTCTAGTAGCACAGACACTCCTGTCTATGCGCCTCTCTTAACTCTTACCTACTCGCGCCCGATTCCAACACCGATCCGCCAATGCTCTCAACGAGCATCATTCACTTTGCGGATTTGCGGGATAAATTCATAAAAACTTGGAAGATCCACTCTGAACCCGTTGAATAATAAGTGAAGCCCGTCGCTGGTCGAGCAGTCCATCGAGACCCAGTTCGGGAAGGGCACGTTCACAATTGTCTGGAGGAAGTCGCCACCCACGCAGACGACGGTTTCATTACCATCATGTAGCGTGCGTTCCTCGATGGCACCCATTCCGCTGGTCGCAAATCGCTGTCGCTCAATCGAGCGCATGAAGTCGAGATTTATGCTTTGCTCGTGAGAATAGAAAACCGTGATCGAACTGTACCAAACGACTGATCGAGCGCGGCTTGCAAATCCCGTATCACGAAAATCAATCGCATTCAGCGGTTCATCCTCGACGTACCAGTCTCTTGGGAGGGTAAAATCCCAGTTCCTAAGTCTGGCAACATCACCGTGCTTCCAGTGCCATATCCTGGCAGCAAGCTGGAAGCGCCTCGGATAAAGGAAATAGATCACTGTCCCGAGAATAGCGACACACACGGAGAGGCGCCAAAGCCTTTTCACAATCTCATCCCCTCACCTAAATCCCTCCACCTTCAACCAATCCGCCAGCCGGTCAGGCCAACTCTTAACCACCGGATCCCCCGGCGCCAGACCCAATCCGTGACTCCCCTTCTCATAGATGTGCATCTCAGCACGCACTCCAGCCTTCCGCAGCGCCAAATAAAAATAAATGCTGTTCTCGACGGGAACTGTCTTGTCCTCGGTAGTGTGAAATAAGAAAGTAGGCGGAGTGTCCGCAGTCACCTGCTTTTCATTCGACAGCAATTCGATCAAAGCAGGATCAGGATCTTTCCCCAGCAGATTATCCCGCGAGCCTTGATGCAAATACGGCAACGTGAACGTGATCACCGGATAAGCCAGAATCATGAAGTCCGGCAGCGAACTCTGCCGCTCAATAGGATCAGCGGCGTCGCGTTTTCCGGCACCGAAATGTGTCCCAGCCGTCGAAGCGAGATGCCCTCCGGCCGAAAATCCCCAAATCCCAATCCGTTTTTCATCGTAGCCGTAATCGTTCGCGTGCAAACGCACGAATCGAATTGCGCGCTGCGCATCGCCAAGTTCAATCGGGTGATGATATTTCGGCCCCAACCGATATTTCAACACGAACGCCGTAATGCCGCGCTCGTTCAGCCATTTCGCAACATCCGATCCTTCTTTCTCCATGGCAAGATGCACGTAACTTCCGCCCGGACAAATAATCACCGCAGTCGGAACTTTCTCCGCGCCGCTCGCCCGAAAAATCGTCAATGAAGGCTTGTCCGCATCTTCGTTCCCCATCGCTCCGGGTGCTCCATTCGGCCACAGCAAAACAGTTTGCGGCGCAGCCGCCTGCGCATGCGTTGCCGCACACGCCCCAAGCAACAGAATCGCGCACGCGAAAGATCGCAACACTCGCATCGCTCTACCCCCATCCAGGAATCGCTTCATAAAACGACGAGTATCCTACAATCAAATCCGGCCCAGAAAGTGATATAAGTTCCAGAGAAACGCGGTCTCCGAACCGGCAATTAATTCGAGGAGGGCTTCACTCATGGCACCTAATAAAATCACACGGCGCGATTGGCTGGTCGGCACAAGCAGTTCTCTAATCGCGCTGAAAGCCGGAATCGCAAATCCCGCAACCTCCCCAGAGGTGCAGCAACCGGCTGCGTCGCAGGAATCGCCGGAAATCATTGCGGATCGCGAACGCCGCATGAAGTGGTGGCATCAGGCCCGCTTCGGAATGTTCATTCATTTTGGTTTGTATAGCGTCGTCGGCCGTCACGAATGGGTGATGGAAGAAGAGGGAATTCCCGTTCCCGAATACGAGCAGCTTGCCAAGCAATTCAATCCAGTTCCGAATTCCGCGCGCGCCTGGGCCAAGCTCGCCAAACAGGCCGGACAGAAATATATGGTGATGACCTCGAAGCATCACGAAGGCTTCTGTAATTTCGATACCAAGCTCACAAATTACTGCGCCTCCAAACAAGCCGCGGGACGCGATCTCCTCCACGAATACGTCGAAGCCGCGCGCGCAGAAGGTTTGCGCTTCGGTTTCTATTACTCGCTGATGGATTGGCATCATCCGGACGGCGCGCGCTGCGCCAATGACGAAGACGCCCGCAAACGGTTCGTCGAATACACGCACGGTCTGATCCACGAACTCATGACCAACTACGGCAAGGTTGACGTTCTCTGGTATGACGTGAGCTGGCCGCTCAACGCGCAGAAATGGGAATCCGAGCGTATGAATAAAATGGTGTTCGAGCTGCAGCCCGACATCATCGTGAATAATCGTAATGGCGTCCCCGGCGATTTCTCCACACCCGAACAGCAAATCACCGCCGCCGCAAAGGGACGCGCGTGGGAAAGTTGTATGACGCTGAACGGAAGCTGGGGATATCAGCGCGCCGACGACAGTTGGAAAACACCCAAGACAATCGTGCGCAATTTAATTCAGTGTGCGAATGGCGGCGGAAATTATCTACTGAATATCGGTCCGAAGGGCGACGGTTCTATTCCGCCGGAATCCGTCACCGTGCTCAGCGATGTCGGCAAGTGGCTCGCGCGCAACGGCGAAACAATCTACGAATCTGAGCCCTGCGGCGTCAGCCACTCGGATTATGCCGGTTTCACGCGTAAAGGAAACACTCTCTACATGCACGTTTATTACTGGCCCGGCGATTACGTAGCAATCAGCGGACTGAAAACCGAAGTGAAATCCGCGCACTACGTGGCCACCGGGGGAAAAGTTTCTTTTCAGCAGGAGCAATTCCGCGTGCGCTTCACAAATTTGCCGAAAGTCGCACCCGATAGTCCCGTCACAACAATCGCCATTGAATGCGCATTCGAACCAACTCAAGACACGCTCTGGGTTCGCCAGGAGCGCCCGCGCGCAGGCGTCGGCGTCTAGCGCATCAACAATCGCGTTAACAATCGCGTCAAGGTTTAACGCGCGCCTTAGCCTTGCTGAGCGCCTTAGCTCTGCTCCGTGTTTGTGCCGCGAATAGCGCCGATCAGTATCGACAGCGCAACTCCGAAACACAATCCCGAGACCATCAGCTGCGCAATATCGATGTTATGAATTTCCTGAAATCGCGGAGTCCGCATTACCAGATACAATTCCAATCCGCCGAATACCAACATCAACGCAAATCTACTCCACACACTCCTTCGCCTCGCCATGAATCCTCCTCGGGATTAACTCCGGCCTTCGTGGTCGCAACCTTATTCTTGCTTCCACTACGCGTCAAGCGCCTTTCTCTTAACGCCTACAACGCGTTTGACTTCCGCCGGAACGCTGTGCTACCCATTACATCCTCATTGAGGCTTGCTACGAACGGCCATTCTACGGTGAGCAACAAACGCGTCGAAGTCACGCTCGAATCTCAACTGGACAGCGTCAGTCTGGCTGAAGAAATGTGTACGCGCATCGCCGCCGCCGCTGGCTTCGACGATGACGACTGCTTCAAAATCGGCATGTCCGTCCGCGAAGGCGTAATCAACGCCTACAATTACGGCAGCCAGAAACAGCCCGACAAGAAAATTTTCCTCACCTTTGAATTAACTCCCGAAAAATTAATCGTCCGAGTGCAGGATCAGGGCAAAGGTTTCCGCCTGCAGGACGTTCCCGATCCGCTCGCCGACGAAAATCTTCTGAAAAGTTCCGGCCGCGGCATTTTTCTCATGCGTTCCTTCATGGACGAGTTCGACGTCCAGCAAATGGACACCGGCGGCGCGGTCATCGTGATGGCCAAGCGCCTGCGCACCTCGCCCATCGACAAATCCAACAACTCTTAGCACCGCACCTCGTCCAATTTCCTCCAGCCCGGCCGCGTCATTTCCATTTGTGATAGGATTACATCTTCCCAATTGACACCCAGTGGATAGAGGAGCGGAACAGTGGCGCGTATTTCACGCAAGGACCTGAAAAAAGACGAACTCCGCGAGGCCTACACGCACGGCGCCGAAGCCGTCGCATCGCATCAGGGCACAACCGCAATTATTCTCGGCGTGGTGATCGTCGTTGCGCTCGCGATTTTCGGCTGGCGATATTACGCGCAGCACCAAACCGCTCAAGCTTCCGCCGCAATGGGTGACGCCCTGAAAATTTTTGACGCCCGCATTCGCGCCGTTGGCGAACCAACTCAGCCCGGCGAAGTTGCCTACGTCGACGAAAAAAATAAATATGAGGACGCCTCGAAGAAATTTACCGCCATCGCCGACTCGTACACCCGCACGCGCCCCGGCCAGCAAGCGCGCTACTTTGACGCTCTCTGCCAAATCCATCTCGGCCGCGACGCCCAGGCCGAAGCGGAACTCACCAAGCTAAGCGATAGCGGCAACGCGGACGTCGCCTCGCTCGCCAAATTCCAACTCGCCGCGCTGGACGTAAAGAACGGCAAATCCGCGCAAGCAATTCCCATCTATCAGCAGCTCATCGCGAATCCCACAGTGCTCGAGCCAAAGCCGCTCGTCATGCTAGCGCTCGCCGACGTTTACAGCCACACCAGCCCAGCCGAAGCCACCAAGCTCCTCAACCAAATTAAATCAGAATTCCCGAATACTCCCGCCGCCGACGAAGCCACCAAGCGCCTCGAATCTCCAGCCGGCCAATCCTAAGTTTTCTGTTGCGCCGCTATTTTTTCTCACGCATCATTCCGCTTCGCTCCGAACGCTTTCGCGTTCGTCGCTCCGCCGCGCGCTAATCTCGCCTTTCCTCATCCCGTATCATAGAATCCACCCATGCCGCAGCCTTCTCCATCCGCGCATCCTTCCCCTCTCGCCCCCTACGCGATGGACGTCTCGCAATCCCGCGGACGCCGTTACTCCGAGCCGCCGCATCCCTATCGCAATGACTATGCACGCGACCGCGACCGCGTCGTCCACTCCCGAGCCTTCCGCAGACTCGAAGCCAAAACGCAAGTTTTCACCACGCGCTATTCCGATCATTTTCGCAACCGCCTCACGCACACTCTGGAAGTCGCGCAAATCGCGCGCACCGTCGCCGCCGCTCTCGCGCTCAATACCGATCTCGCCGAAGCGCTCGCGCTCGTTCACGATATCGGCCATCCGCCATTCGGCCACGCCGGCGAACACAGACTCAACAAGCTCATGCGTCCTTACCGCGCCCGTTTTGATCACAATATCCACGCGCTCTACGTCGTGGAAAAATTTGAGCAGCGCTACCTCGCCTTCCCCGGCCTGAATCTCACCTTTGAGGTTCGCGAAGGAATCATCAAGCACTCGCGCAATAATTTCGCGAACTATCCTGAGCTCGCCGAATATCTTCTCGATCAGGCGCCGCCGCTTGAAGCGCAGTTAATTGACTGGGTCGACGAAATCGCCTACAACACCGCCGATCTCGATGACGGCGTCGAAGCCGGACTCATCACCATCGAGCAAATCCTCGCCGGCGTTCCGCTCGTCAATAATTTCTATCGCGAAATCGAATCCCAACATCCCAACGCCCGCGCTCAGCTAATTTTCAACGAAGCCCTGAAGCGCACCCTCGACCATTTCGCCACCGACCTAATCGAATCTACGCGCCGCCAAATTATCTCAACAGGCGTGGCCACCGTCGATGATGTCCGCCACTATCCTGCCGGCCAGGGTGTGCCGCCCGTTTCCCTCGCCGGACTCAGTAATGACGCCCACGACGCCACCCTCAAACTCAAGAAATTCCTGTTCGCCAATCTGTACAATCATCCCGCCATCGTCGAAGACCGCGACCGCGGCGTTGCAGCCCTCGACGAACTTTTCCGCTATTACATGGACCACCCCAACGCCATGCCAGCCTTCTACGCCGCCGAGGCGACGGCGCCCGCCTCAGCCGGAGGCCGCGCGCCGCATCTGGTCGTCTGCGATTACGTTGCCGGCATGACCGACCATTTCCTCCTCCGCACCCACCGCGAACTGCTGGATCATTAACCTGCCGTCGCACCTAATCTTATGTAGCGGCCACTGAAGGTGGCCCCTACGAAGGCACGCATACCAAATCTTAATAAGGAGACGCAACACCATGCCCAGAAAACAAAACCCATCCGCAACCCCGCAGATCCGCGTCCCCGAGAATAACCGTTGCCTATTCACCA
>ODAK010000046.1_pt1 | contig 135536 bp, 139 predicted proteins | sample 1539591 | NCBI WGS metagenome assembly ODAK01 (sample SAMEA3539303, study PRJEB22396) | soil metagenome | biome: tundra; feature: field; material: soil | place: USA | collected 2010-05 | depth 0.15 m | reverse complement strand
AACCGATGAGGGTTGGGTGGCGGTTCTGCGAGCAGATTGTGAAACTCGTGATCACTTGCCGAGTCACTCGTGAGTAGGCATCATTTATCGGCTGCGCCGGGTGTGTCTGGTATGTCAGTCCTATTACTTGACATTGATATCAATATGATATTATACTGACATCATGTTGATATCAGAACTGCTGTCAGGTATCCGAGATGACTTCACTGCGTTGGGACAGCTCGGAGGACCAGATACCGCGTTGATCACCGAGCGGCTGAGTGCGGCCATCGAGCCTTCGCTGCGTACGCACTTCCTCGCCGCCATGAACAACGTGGTCCAGGAGTTCAACCTCCAAGACAGTGTCGCGTTGACGCTGAATCTCGAAGGGGACCAGATTCGGATGAGTCGTGTCGCGGCGGTTGAGGGCAACGTCACCGCACCAACACCGAGTGACTACTCCGCGCGCATCGCGCTTCGGCTGAGTGACGGTCTCAAAGGTGACATCGAGCACCTCGCCACCGACGTCGGTTCGTCGGTGAACTCGTGGATCGTTCGCACGCTGGAACGTTCCGTACGTAGTGATCCCACGGAGTCCGTGTCGTATAGCTCGCGTCAACTTCGCGGCAAGGGCCGCGCCTAAGAGATTGTGAAGGTGAACACCATGTCCAGGAACACAACGTCCGACAGGTCGTCGGGCAACCAAAGGGGAGGAATCGTCGTGACACCAAAATTAGAACGCCACGAACAGTTTGAGGCATCCGGTGTCGTGAGCGCTCGCGTCACGACGAGCAGCGGCGACGTGACCGTGGGTGCGTCGGAGAGCAACGTGATCGAGGTGACGTTGAGCGTCAAGGACGCCTCGCACCAACTCATGCTCGACGATGCAGTCATCGAATTCGATGGTCCGAAGAACTCGCTCGTGGTGCGCACTCGCAACCACGACAGTTTCAACGCGGTGCGTGGTCTCAAGGCCGCGTTTCGCCGGAACTCCTGGTTCGACTTCGGCAGCGAGGACCCCGACGTCCACATCGCCCTGCCGGAGGGATCGACGATCGAGGTGACGACGGCCTCGGGCGACACCGAGATCATCGGGGGCCTCGCGAAGGCGACCGTGACGAGTGCGTCCGGGGACGTTTCGGTGGCGGATGAGGTCGGTGTTCTTGAAATGAAGACCGCCTCGGGCGACGTGACGACGGCGACGGTTCGAGAGAGCCTGATCTGTCACAGCGCGTCGGGCAACGTGCGATGCGCCGGCGCCGGCGCCACCACAAAGATTCGCACTGCGTCCGGCAGCGTGCGGCTCTCGGTCGAGGTTCCGTCGGACATCTCGGTGCGTACGGTCTCGGGCAACGTGGCGGTCACCGTGGCGCGCGGACTCGAAGTCGACGTGGACGCGACGTCCATCTCCGGTCGACTGTCGTCGACGATGCCACTCGACGGAACTCCGGGGGAGTCCAGCAAGGACTCCGTGTCGATCAGTGCCAAGACGGTCTCCGGTGACGTGAAGGTCAGCTCGGCGTCGTAGCGCCAACGTGCATGCGCCGCCCTGCTTCGTAGGGTGGTCGCTCCCTTTGACCGGTAAACCTCCGCGACCAAGAGTTCGAAGTATCCCCGAACGAATCTACGTGATCTTGAAGTGAGTACTCATGCCGGGGAGGACTTCGATGATACTCACGGTCGCGAAACGAGTACACACGCGGGTCGGGACTCGAAGCTTGTCAACGAACAGTCCGGGTGATCCAAAGCTAATGGTGACGCCGGTCGCAATCTTGGGGACGCACCGCGACCGCGGCCCCCACTCCGAAGTCGGCGAGATCCCCAGCATTGCGTTGGCCCGTCCACCGTGCGCCTTCAAGATGACAAAGTCGGACTGCTCGTACGTCATCTGGGCCGGCGGCCCTACCGGATTCCTCGAGGTGTCGTTGACCGCTCGGACGATTGGTGCTGCGTCGAGGTAGCAGTCACGCGTGCCTCGGTTCGTGAAGATGATCGGCGACGAACCGGGAATGTTCTTCACCTGCTTCGTACTGATGACGGCCGTGACACCGTCGCGCGGCGAACAGATGGAAAGGCCCTTGTAAGTGCCCGCCGGAAGTTCGGGTAGCGGGGTCCAATTGCGACCGTTACGCGTTCGATACATCAAGTTGCCGATCACGACATCGATCGCGCCGGTCGGACCAATGGTTGACAACGACTCAGGCGCTCCGCCCTGCCCGTCAATATCGGTGCGGGTCCACTTGGCGCCGCCATCGGTGCTGAAGACAATGCCGCCGGTGGCCCCGGCGACCTCACCGAAGAGAATGCGCTGATTCCCGCTCGGCACCAATGTGGTCGCCTCTTCGTCACCGTGAAGAACTCTTGACCACGAGGCGCCACCATTGCTCGTGCGCCACAAGTTGCCGATGCCCTGATTCATGCCAATGCCCAGAAAGCACGAGAGGAGCCACGCCCGCGAGTTGAACGTCACGAGTTGATCAGAACCCAGTCCGGCGCAGGGATCGTCGACGTGACGCCACGTGATACCTGCATTGCTCGTCTCGGAAAGCGAGAGACGGCTGTGCTCACCGCCGCCGCCAGGATCACCCTCACTGATGACGAACGAGTTCGGCGACGGCATGGCGAACAACTGCGCGTTTCGGTTCGCGATGTTGCTCGTGCGAGGAATCCTTACCGAACGCCACGGCATCGTTGCACCGACCCGGTAAAGCGACAACACGTTGGGACAGAGGTTGAAGTCAGAGTCCTGATGTGGATGAACGCAAATGTCGCTTACCACCGCGAGCGCCGACGAAGTGGCCATAAAGGTCGGCGCAACTCCCGGCGTCGAAACCTTCGACCACGTGATGCCCCCATTGATCGTCATGAAAAGGGCGCCGGGCACGGTACCCTCGCTCGAGACGTACCCGACCATTCGACTTACGAAGTTGATGGTCGGCACGAGCTCCCCGCCACTCTGATGGAACGACTGGTAGGGGAGTGCGCTTTGCATCGTCCAGCTCGAGCCGGCGTCGCTCGTGCGGACTAAGTCGACCCATCGCGTTGGATTGAAAGTGTCGTTGGCCGCCACGCCGTAGCCAAATGATGACGTCAGCATGTCGACGCGATCGACCTGCGTGCCGGATCCGGCGGAGGTATTGGTCAAGGGAACACCCCGTTGAACGACCGGGCGGGATTGCAACGACGCGCCATAACCGGGCGAGTCTGGCGAGGCGACGATGAAGGACGCGACGATCAGAGTGAGGGAGATGAATGTTACGAAACGGGGGTGCCGCACGAAGCCCAACATAACTTGACGCCGGAGTTTCTACTCATCGGGCCATCGATCAGCCCCAGACTTCGTCGGCCACCTCTCGCACGAGTCGCAATTTCGCTACCTCCTCATCAAACGTGAGGCTGTTTCCTTCCACGGTCGAGGAGAATCCGCACTGTGGGGAGAGGCACAGTTGGTCCAAGGACAAGAACGTACTGGCCTCGTCGATTCGGCGCTTAATCGCGTCCTTGCTTTCGAGCGCTCCCTTTTTGGTCGTGATCAATCCGAGGACGACCATCTTGCCCTCGGGGACGAACCGAAGTGGCTCGAAGCCCCCGGAACGCGCGTCGTCGTATTCGAGGAAGAATCCATCGACATCGAGTTCGCTGAAGAGTGCTTCCGCGACGAAGTCGTAGCCCCCCTCGGCCGCCCAGTAGGACTGAAAGTTGCCGCGGCATGAATGCGTGGTGATCGACATTCCCTCCGGGCGCCCGGCGATCGCCGCGTTGATCTGCTTGATGTAACGAAGGTGCTGGTGTTCGGCGTCGTCACCGCGCTCCGCGATCATCTGGCGTTGCGCCGGGTCGTTGAGATAGGCGAGCGATGTGTCGTCCAATTGGAGGTACGTGCAGCCGAGCTCGCCGAGGCGTCGTACTTCGTCGGCGTAAGCCGCGCTGAGGTCGTTCCAAAACTCGTCGACGGTGCCATACACGCTGGGGTCGATGGCGGCCGCTCCGCCCCGGTAATGCACCATGCTGGGCGACGGGATCGTGAGCTTGGGCGTCGCCGTCGTCGCTACCGACTTCAGAAACGCAAAGGCGTCTTCGAAGATCGTGTGTTCCAGTCGCACCGGTCCGTCGACCTTGAGCGCGGCCGAGGTGAACGACGTCGATCCTTCCGCGTTCCTAAAGGCCACCTGAAGCTGTTCGTCGGATTTCGTGATGCCACCGAGTTGGTAGATGAAGTCCATGTGCCACGAGGTTCGGCGGAACTCACCGTCGGTCGCACTCTGGAACCCCAAGTCCTCTTGCAGGGCCACGGCGCCCCGGATGGCATCGTCTTCGACCTCGCGCAGCGCGTCGGCGTCGATCTGGCCGTCGGCGAATGAAGCGCGCGCTTTCAAGAGCTCCGGAGGACGCAAGAGGCTTCCTACGTGATCGGCGCGAAAGGGTGGACTGGTTCGTTTCGTCATGTCGAGAACTGTATCGGTTGACGCGTTGTTGGTGAGGGGTCGACCACTACACCAACACGCCTCAACGTCGTCACCCGCGTGGACGAGAAATGCGGCCCACATGATGAGTGTGGGCCGCACCTGAGGGTACCGCGTTCGACGAGACCACGATCAACCTCCCCGTCGCACGTATTCGATGGTCATCTCGCCCAAAACCTCCTCGTCTCCAATCATGTCGATCCTCGTCACTTTGCCCGCGATCACCGTGAAATCGAACGCGACCTTTGGTTGACCGCCTTGGGCCCACACGAGTCCCGCCAGTCCATCGAGGAGAGCAACGCGAGCGGCCTGGGCACCTCCGGAGAACCTTGTCGCGACGTCGAACGGGCCGTCTTTGCGATCGGGCGCTCCGATGGCGATTGCCGCGGCGTCCGAGACGAGTGCGACGTCGGCACTGAGTAAGGAGAGCAGTGTCTGGAAGTCACCATTCTTTGAGGCGGTGAGGAATGCGCTCACCACCTCACGCTGGCGATTCGGGTCAGCGGCTGGATCTTTGGCCGTGCGAACTCGGCGCCGGGCGCGGCTCGCCAGTTGTCGACACGCTTCTGGCGACTTGTCCAGCATCTCGGAGATCTCATCGAAGGGGACCGAGAACATGTCGTGCAACACAAAGGAGATCCTTTCGGCGGGCGCGAGCATCTCGAGCACGACGAGGAGTGCCAGTCCCATGGATTCGGCCAGTTCCACCTGCTCTTCCGGCGTCAAGACCGTGCGATCACTGAATTGCTCCAAGGTCGCGTATGAGTCGCCGACGGACTGGGCGGGACGTCGTTGTCTGGTGCGCAGAACGTTGAGACATACGTGTGCGACGACGGTCGTGAGCCAACCGGTGATGTTTTCAATCTGGTCGGCGTCGGAGCTCGAGAGTCGGATCCACGCTTCTTGGAGTGCGTCCTCGACGTCGTTGGTATCGCCGAGAATTCGATACGCCACCGCGCGCAAGTGTGGTCGATTCGCTTCAAACTGTCGGACGAGATGAAGCTCGTCGGCCATGTGTCACATCCCCCCGGGTTACGGTGTCATTCATACTGACCCACGATTGTGGCGAAATGTGACTAGAGGAGACCCCGTGCCCACGCACTTCAATACCGTGCTCTACCCGGTGAAGGACCTCGACAGGGCGAAGGCAACGTTTAGCGCTCTGTTCGGGGCTGAACCGCACGTCGATTCGGCCTACTACGTCGGCTACTCCGTGGAGGGCCACGAGATCGGGCTCGTACCGAATGGTCATGATCAAGGGATGGCCGGCCCCGAGCCGTTCTACGACGTCGAGGACATCACCGCCATGCTTGCGGCGCTCCAGGCCGCCGGCGCGACCGTGGTGCAAGAACCCCGAGACGTCGGCGCAGGGCTGCTCGTCGCGAAAGTTCGTGACACCGAAGGCAACATCATCGGCGTGAAGCAATCTGCGGCAAACGCCTGACGCTCAGCGTTGCGTGACTTTGGGAGTCACCGCGCTCTTTCAACGACGTTCATTTCGTTAGTGGTGGATGCGTGGCACCCGTGTTGTATCCGTGAGGTCGAGTTCGTACGAGGTACCGTCGCGGCCACCGACCGAGGCCGCTCCAACGGCTACGAAGTCGGCCTTCTCGAGCACGTGTTGAGAGGCGACGTTCTCGAGGCTCACTGCCGCGCGAAGCGTTCGTAAGCCCCAGGCTTCGCGTGCGACGTGGCACAAGCCACGAAGCCCCTCAGTTGCGACGCCACGACCCGAAGACGCTTGGGCGACGCGATAGCCAACGTCAGCGGTTCCATCGTCGATGTCGTAGAGGTTGAAGCGGCCAACGATGACGCCACGTTCACCCACGAGCACGTGAAACGCGTATCTCCCAGTGTCCTGTTCGGCCAAGAGCTCGCGGTAATGAACCGAGAAGTTCTCAAAGAAATCGTCGCCTCGATCGCTGACCCACGCCGTGAAATATTCTCGGTTTGTTCGCTCAAAGTCGTAAACGGCCGATTCGTGTTCCACGCGAAGACGCTGCAGTTCGAACACGCGTCGAGCCTAATATCGAACGCGAGATACTGACATCGTTGCGACAGACTTCCCCGAGCCAACTCTCACCGAACGTTGTTGAAGAGTTCCAACGAACCCAAACCGCAGCCGCCCTCACGTACGCGCTGTCCCACGATTGGGTTCAATCCCACTGAGTGGACCTTGAGTCATACAATTCGAACCACATGAACCGAACCAATTAACGATTCTGCTCCACAATCACCGACGAACGTGGGTGGGAGACGACGAGAATCGCTAAGCCCACGAGGAGAGAAGCATGCGCACACTGGCGTCGTTCATCATCATCAGCCTTGACGGCTTTTACGAGGGCCCGGGGGGAGAGTTCGACTGGCCGATCGTTGACGAGGAGTTCAGAGAGTTCGCGATTCGCCAACTCGATGACGCCGACACGCTCGGCTTCGGGCGAGCGACCTACGAACACATGGCTGCCTACTGGCCGACCGACTTGGCTCAATCCAACGATCCAGACATCACGTCGCGGATGAACAACATGCCAAAACTCGTGTTCTCGACCACTCTCGAAGACGCCACGTGGTCAGGTACCACCGTCGTGCGTGGCGAGGCCACCGAATACTTTCCCGAGTTCAAGGCCATGGACGCTGGCGAGATCCTCGTGATCGGTAGCGCCCACTTGACCACCAGCCTCGCGCAAGCCGGCGTCCTCGACGAACTACGCATCATGATCAGCCCTATCGTGATCGGTCAAGGACGCTCACTGTTCGAATCTCTCGATGACCGCGTCTCGCTCGAACTACTTCGCGTCAGGCAGTTCGACTCCGGAAACATTCTGCTCACATATCAACCGTCGACTCACTCCGATTAAGCCTCAACAAAAGAGGTCGTGAATCCATTATTAAATCAAACCTCGAAGTGGAACTAGTTCGGCTTTATGGCACTATGGCTGGTGCGCATAAAAAGAGGTTGGCAGAATCGGTGCAAACCCAGGTCAGACACCACGTGGAACCGGTTTTCGCTAGTGGGCAGCGAAGTGACGTGCCACGACCGCGAAGGACTCTTTGGTCTCCCACGGCATATCCGGGTAGGTCGCCCCGTGGCGCCCGTTGGGAAGGTACTTCACGATTGACATCGAATCCATGTCGACGTCATAGCGAGGGTCGTCGTTGGTGAAGGCCTCGGGAGTCGCGAACGTCGACAGCAGAGCCCCAGTGACGCCGGCGCGTTCTAGCTCGTCTATGGTCTCGCCCAATTCACGGCCCTGCATGGCTTCGTCTCGCTCGTAGATCCCATTCAGGCGAGGCCGGAAGAACCGTCCGATCACCGGACGCGTGTGGAGATACAAGCGGGTGGTGTCAGTCACCCCAAAGCCCAGGACGCCTGAACTCTCGGCGCCACGGAAAGTGCGCATCCCAAATTCGGTGACGATCACTGGCTTGCCGGTGGCGAGGTAGGGCTGGAGCATCTCAACGTAGCGGTCCTTGGTCCGGGCCTCGCGGTAATAATCGACGCCCACGTAGTCAAAGAGCGACCAGTCCACCTGCTCAAAGGGGAGCGACGCGTAGATGAGCGGTCCTGCGAAAGTGCTCCGCAGCGCCGCTGTCAGACTGGCCAGATAGTCATTGAGCTTCCCGTCGCGAAGCAACGACGGATCAGCCTTCAGAGCAGCCAGGCGCGACGCGACGTCCTTTCCCGGTAGCAGGTCCGCCACGAAGAGCGTCAACTCGGACCCGGCCACAAAGACCACACGGCCCGGGTGCGCCTCTTCCAGCGCGGAGACCGCTCGGGCGGCCGCGACGAGCCGCGACGTGGTCTCGCTCGGCTGGTACTCGTAGAAGGCCGGGGAGAACCACACCTCGAGGCCGAGACTCAGCGCTATCTCTGTGGCGGCGTTCATCCGAGCGACATCACTGCCACCGATGCGAACCGCGTTGGCGTGCAGATCGTCACGAATGATCTCGAGCTCGCGTCGCACCACCGATAAGTTGAGGTCCGCTCGACGTGTCGAGATCGCATAACCCGGACCGCGGAATGTCGTTCCCGTGTCGTAGTGGATACCTTGGTGCTGCAGTTTCACCGTCTTCACCTGAGTTCGTCGCTCTATCCATTGCTCTTCATAGTGACGAGGTAAGCCGCGCGGACACAAGGCCTTCACTCTTGTCCACTAAGACGGATGCACCGCGTTCGGCTTCAATGTCGGATGCGCACCAGAAAGTCCTGGGGTTGGCGCACCACGGTAGTGCCTTAAAGCCGAACTGGGAAGTGGAGGTGCGGGGATTCGAACCCCGGTCCAACGGCTTCTTGGTGAACATTCTCCGAGCGCAGCTAACAGGAAATTGTCGGGAGCGTCACTGCTGCCAGCACCTATGACTCTCCGTAGTTAGCTGAATTGTCCCGACGGAACCACTAACGAGTTCTGACGGTAAGCCCTACTTCATGACACCCGATATCTAAACCGCAGGGCTGGGTCTAGGCGGATGTTGCTACCTAAGCAGCAAGCGCAAGCGAAGGCTTGGCGTTTATTTATTGTTTCCGGCTCTTTAACGTGGTTCCGGAGACCACGGCTCGCTTCTTTCACCTCGACGACCATTGTCGAGACCATTCACCCCCTCGTTACTTCACAACCGACATGGCTGCGTTCTCAGTGTACCCCTCGACCCGATATCGTTGCCCGCGCCACCGGCAATGGAAAAGCGTCTTACGCGAACTTCTCGGAGTTGCGAATCGCTCGAGCGATGTCGCGGTCGGCGTCGCGTTTGGCGATCGCCTGGCGTCGATCTTGTGACTTCTTGCCCTTGGCGAGCGCTAACTCGACTTTGGCCCGACCGTCCTTGAAGTACAACTTGAGCGGAACCATCGTGAAGGGTTCGGTCCGGGTCTCGTGCAGCCACTCGTCGAGTTCGTGGCGATGGGCCAAGAGCTTGCGACGGCGGTCCGGGTCGTGGCTCCCGAAGCCGGTCGCGTAGACCCACGGCGGCACGTGCATCTGATACAGCCACAACTCCGTGTCGTCGAATCGCGCGTAACTTTCCGCGATTTGCGCCTTGCCTTCTCGAAGGGACTTGACCTCTGAGCCGCTCAGCATGATGCCGCACTCCAGGGTCTCGATGATCTCGTAGTCGTAGCGCGCACGCCGATTCGTCGCGACCACTCGGTCGCCGGCGCTCGCGTCAACCCTCTTCTGGGCGCGCTTCTCTTGGATCTGCTTGGCTCGAGCCATCTATCTAGCGTAGTGACGCGTCTTCGGCGCGGCGGTGGGACATGGGTAGGGTACTCGTGTGTTGACACTGCACTCGGTCCATCGAGACGCCATTGTCGCGACGTGCATTCGCGCCCTGCCCAACGAGGGGTGCGGACTCTTGCTCGGAACATCCGACGGAACGGTCACCGATGTGCTGGCGAGCCCCAACGTCGCCGATTCGGCCAAGCTCTACGAAATTGACAGTCGAGTATTGCTCCGGGCCTATCGACAAAGCGAAGCGGAGGGTTCGAGCGTCCTCGGGGTCTTCCACTCGCACACGCACTCCGAGGCCCTTCCAAGTCCGACCGACGTGGCCCAGGCACCCGATCCCTCGTGGCATTACGTGTTGGTCTCGCTGCGCGAAAGTCCTTCGACGATTCGCAGTTTCCTTATCGTCGGCGGAGAGATCACCGAAGAAGAGGTCACTTCGTAGCCTCGGCGACGGTGTCGAGAAGCAAATAATGGTCGCGGGTGTCACGACGCCTCGCCGGGCTAGTAATGTCGACTGGGTTAGTCAGGAATCAAGCGGATCGGAAGAGATGAGATGACAGCACTAGTTCGAATTCCCACCGTCCTGCGACCGGCCATGGGCGGCGACACGTCGGTCACGGTCGAAGGGTCCACGGTGGGCGAGATCCTCGACCACTTGACGGCCGAACACCCCGCCGTGAAGGGCCAGTTGCTCAACAGCGACGGAACCCTGCACCGATTCTTGAACGTCTACGTGAACGACGACGACGTGCGTTACCTGGGCGGCGTCGACGCGCCCGTCACCAACGGTGACGAGATCACCTTGCTGCCCGCCGTCGCCGGAGGCACGTTGTAGTGACGCGTTTCGCGTCGGTGCTCGATCTCATCGGTCAAACGCCGATCATCGACGTCAGCGCACTTTCACCCAAGCCCAACGTCACGATCCTGGCCAAACTCGAGGGTCGCAATCCGGCCGGTTCGGTGAAGGACCGAGTCGCGCTCTCACTGATCGACGCAGCCGAACGCGACGGCGTCCTCATCCCGGGCAAGCCGGACCAGGTCCTGATCGAACCGTCGTCCGGTAACACCGGAATCGCGCTGGCGATGGTCTGTCGGTTGCGCGGCTATCACCTCAAAGTCGTCTTGCCGTCCAACGTGTCACCGGAACGACGTCAACTGCTGTTCGCCTGGGGCGCGGAGATCATCGACTCACCCGGGGCCGAAGGTTCCAACGGCGCCGTTCGTCTGGCCCAGTCGCTCAGTGCGGACAATCCGGAGTGGACCTTCCTCTACCAGTACGCGAATCCCGCCAATCCCGAAGCGCACTATCGCCACACCGGCCCTGAGATACTCACCGACGTTCCGGAGATCACGCACTTCGTGGCCGGACTCGGGACGTCGGGCACCCTGATGGGTGTGGGTCGATACTTGCGCGAGCATCGACCGGACGTGCAGATCTGGGCCGTCGAGCCGCCGTCCGGAGAGATGGTCGACGGACTTCGCAACCTCGACGACGGCTACATCCCACCGATCTTCGAGGACAACCACGGGGCGCAGCTCCTCGATCGTCGGGTCGTCGTGCGACCAAGGGAATCGATCGAGTGGACGAGGCGCTTCACCGAGGTGGGGCTCTTCGTCGGTCTGTCGTCGGGCGCCATCATGGCCGGCGCGATCAAGTGCGCCAACACGATTGCCGACGAGGACTCGGCCACGATCGTGACAATCGTGGCCGACGACGGATGGAAGTATCTCTCCACCGGTGCCTGGAGCGACAACATCGACGACGTCGTCGAACGCGCCAAATCGATCATCTACTTCTAGAACGCTCATTTCGAGAACCTCCACTACCGTTGGGGCATCACATAGAACGAGGAGTTACATGTCATTCACGCGCGCCGACGGACGTAGTCCCGACGAGGCCCGGCCCCTCACCTTCGAGCGCGACTTCACGGCGATGGCGGCCGGGTCCGTGCTCGTGAGCTTCGGTCGCACGGTCGTCTTGTGCACTGCGTCCGTCGAAGAGGACGTCCCGCGATGGTTACGCGGCACCGGCAAAGGATGGGTCACCGCCGAGTACTCGATGCTGCCGGGTTCGACATCCGAGCGCGCTAGTCGTGAAGCCGCCAGAGGCAAGCAGTCCGGTCGCACTCAGGAGATCCAACGTCTGATCGGTCGATCCCTGCGCACCGTCACCCGGCTCGACCGGATCCCCGATATCCAGATCACGGTCGACTGTGATGTCCTGCAGGCCGATGGGGGAACGCGCACCGCGTCGATATGCGGGGGCTACGTGGCGCTGCACGATGCCATCACGCGATTGGTTCAAAAGGGGACGTTGAAAGAACACGCGTTGAGTGACTTGGTGGCGGCGATCTCGGTCGGCGTGGTCGGCGGCGTCGCGATGCTGGATCTTCCCTACGAAGAGGACTCCCGGGCCGATACGGACATGAACGTCGTCATGACTGGGGCCGGGCGCTTCGTCGAGGTGCAGGGCACGGCCGAGCAAGAGGCCTTCACCCGCGACGAGTTGGACCATCTGCTGGACCTCGCGGCGACGGGAATCGCGTCGATCCACGAAGCCCAGCGCCAAGTGCTCGCGAGTCCACCGCCGCCTCGTCCGTGACCGCGTTCATCCTCGCGACGGCGAACGTGCACAAGGCCGACGAGATGCGCGCGGTGCTGTTGCCACTCGGCGTCCAACTCGAAGACCGACCGGTGGGTGTCGCGGACGTGGAAGAGACCGGTGCGACCCTCGAGGAGAACGCGTTGTTGAAGGCGCGCGCGCTGGCCGAGGCGACTGGTCGCGCCGCGATCGCCGACGACACGGGACTCTTCGTGGACGCGCTCAATGGGCGACCGGGTGTGCTGAGCGCACGATACGCGGGCGAAGCGGCGAGCTACGACGACAACGTGACCAAATTGCTGAGAGAATTGTCAGGCGTGCCGACGCCGCGAACGGCCCGTTTCGTCACCGTCATCGCCGCGGCCTATCCCGACGGAACGAGCTTCTGCGTCGAGGGCGTGCTCGAGGGGGCGATCTCCGAAGCGCGCGCCGGTGATCAGGGATTTGGATACGATCCCGTCTTCGTCCCCGACGCCGAGGGACGAAGCCTGGCGCAACTCAGCGCGCGCGAGAAGAACGAATTGTCGCACCGGGGTCGAGCACTGCGCGCCCTGTGCGAAGAACTGGCCAAACGATAAGGCATTTCACGAAGATTTCACCTTAGGGTGGAACCGTGATCGACCAGGAACTGCCCATGTTTCCTCTGGGCATGGTGATCTTTCCACACCAGATCGTGGGTCTGTGCGTGTTCGAATCGCGCTACCACCAGATGTTGCACGACATTGAGTCCCAGCAGCGTTTCGGCACGTGTCTCATCGCGCGCGGATCCGAGGTCGGTGGTTTCGATGAACGAACGTCGGTGGGCACGTTGATGCAGATACTCGGCGTCCAGGCGTTACCCAACGGGCAGATCGTCGTGATGGCCGAGGGCGTCGAGTGTTTCGAAGTGGGGCGCTGGCTCGATGACGATCCGTATCCCAGAGCCCTGGTCAAGGACCGGTGCTGTGACGAGCAGAGCGTCACGGGGGCTCTCTTGAAGTCGACGGAGTCGGCCGTTCGCGCCATTCGCGCGCTCCAGAGTGAGCTGTTCGCCGACGAATGCCTGCAGTCGAATTGCGAGATGGACAGCGATCCGTGGGTTCGCAGTTGGCAGTTGTGCTCCATGACCCCGATGTCGACGCTCGATCAGTTCAAGGTGCTCAGCCTGAGCGACCCGAACGATCGGCTACGGCTGGTCGCCGAGATCTGTTGCGAGCGCTACGGCGACTATCAGCGGATGGTGGCGATTGACACCTCGCCGAGTCCGTTGGACTAACGAAGCTCTAACAAGTCCACGAGGAAGATCAGGGTCTCACCGGGAGCAATGACACCACCGGCGCCCCGGTCTCCGTAGCCGAGCTGAGCCGGGATGACGAGTCGGCGGCGTCCGCCAACTCTCATTCCCACGACGCCCCGGTCCCAACCCTTGATGACGTGACCGGCACCGAGCGCGAAGACGAACGGCTCGCCGCGGTTCCACGAGGCGTCGAACTCTTCACCGCTGGTCACACCGACGCCCACGTAGTGCACGACGGCGTTCTGACCGGTCATCGCCTCGTCGCCGGCACCCACAACGATCTCTTCGATGATGAGATCGTCGGGAACTTCTCCGAGGTACGGATCGACGAGTGGCTTTTCAGGCATTGATCGAAATGTTATCGACGACGCTCGCGGCCACCACCGACCGCACGAACGTTGCGGGCTTCGCGGCCCTTGGGACCGTTCGCTTCTTCGAAGGTGATCTTCTGGCCTTGGGCGAGTGACTTGAAGCCCTCGCCCACGATGTTCGAAAAGTGAATAAAGAGGTCATCACCCTTGTCGTCGCTCGCGAAGCCGAATCCTTTGGCGTCGTTGAAAAAGCTCACGACGGCTTCGCTGCCGTGGACGACATTCGTGCCCCTCGCAAATGGCGCGGTACGCACGTTGGAGCGATCGGGTCGAGGTGCGCGTTCGGTGAAGACTCGCTCGCCACGAGGCGCCCGCTCGCTTCGTTCGGTCCGAGGTGCTCGGTCGACGAAGGATCGCTCGACGCGTGGCGAACGTTCCGGTCGATCGGAGACTCCCCGTGTGGGTCGTCGCTCCGGGCTTCGCTCGACACGCGGACGTTCCGAGAAACTGCGATCACTTCGAGCACCGCGTTCAAATCCACGAGGAGCGTGTTCACGTTCGCGGGGCGCGGATCGTTCGGAGCGGCCCTTGCCACCTCGGTCGTCCAGACGCTCGGCGGCCACGGCATCGTCAACGGCGCCGAGACGAATGGCTGGTGCGTCTTCGCGGCGTTCGATTGACGACTCGACACCGAGGGCCCGCTGCAATCGCTTCACTTGACCAATCACGTCTTCGCCCACGAGTGAGATGACGGCGCCGGTGGCACCGGCCCGTCCGGTACGACCGGAGCGGTGCAAGTAGTCGGTGGCCTGCGCCGGCGGGTCGTAGTGGATGACGACGGGGAGGTCTTCGATGTGGATACCTCGGGCGGCGACGTCGGTCGCCACCAACACGCGGATCTGACCGTTCTTCACACTACGCAGCGCGCGCTCGCGCTGGGCCTGCGTGCGGTCACCGTGGAGGGGCACGGCCGAGATGCCACGCTCCTCAAGTTGACGAGAAAGTCGGTCCGCGCCGTGCTTGGTGCGGGTGAACACGAGCGCCCGCTCGTACTCTTCGACGATATCGGCGGTGATCTGGGGACGCTGTTCGCGCGCCACGCGCCAGAAGTAGTGGTCGACGTCGTTCGGCGCTTCGTCGCCCACCACGTCGTGCATCGCGGCGTCGTTGGTGAACTCCCTGACGAGCGACTTGACGTCCGGTCCCATCGTGGCCGAGAACAACATCACTTGACGATCGCGAGGCGTGGCCCCGACGATGCGGCGCACGCACGGCAAGAAACCCATGTCGGCCATGCGGTCGGCTTCGTCAACGACGACGGTCGCGACCGAGGAGAGATCCAGGGCACCTTGTTCGAGCATGTCCTCGAGGCGTCCGGGGCAGGCCACGACGACGTCCACGCCGAAGTTGAGGGCCTTGCGAGCGACGTTGTACGAGGTGCCGCCGTAGATGCAGATCACGCGGCGACCGCGGTCGTCGGTGAGCTGGGCCAGTTCTTTTTGAACCTGCGCGGCCAGTTCGCGCGTGGGCACGAGCACGAGGGCCACGGGCTTGCGCGGGCGGGCCTTCGTGAGACGCGCCATCAGGGGTAGACCGAACGCCAGGGTCTTGCCCGAGCCGGTGATGGCCTTACCGACGACGTCGCGGCCCGCGAGGGCGTCGGGAAGAGCGGCCTCTTGAATGGGGAAGGCTTCGAAGATGCCGCGTTGTTTCAAGTGCTCGACAAGATTTGACGGCACGCCGAGCGCGGCGAAGGACATGGACATATAACTCCTACAAGTTGAGATGAGCCCAACTCGAGGTTTTACAGTCGAATCGGTCTCCACCGCGATGTGCGGCGAAACAGTCATTCCACCTTAGCAGAGCGTGACGGAGATCAGCGCACTTGTTTCGAATCGCTACGTGCGGGCGGAGGGACTCGAACCCACACTCCGAAGAACTGGTACCTAAAACCAGCGCGTCTGCCAATTCCGCCACGCCCGCAAGAGCCCCCAGTCTACGGCGCACAACGAGGAGTTCGTAGATTCGCGCATTAGATTGGTCGCATGAGTATCTCAAATAGAGCCGACGGATTCGGCGCAGTTGACCTCAATCAACGACTTCTGCGTGAGCGCATTGTCTTCTTGGGGTCCGAAGTAAATGACGACTCGGCGAACCGGATCTGCGCCGAACTTCTCCTGCTCGACGCCGAGGACAGTGATCGCGACATCAGCCTCTACATCAACTCCCCGGGTGGCGTTATCACTGATGGGCTGGCCATTTATGACACCATGCAATACGTCAACGCTGACGTGCGAACCATTTGCATCGGCATGGCGGCCTCCATGGGACAGTTCTTGTTGTGCGCCGGAGCGCCGGGGAAGCGCTTCTCGCTCCCGAGCAGTCGGATCCTCATGCACCAGCCCTTGATGGGCGGCATGCAAGGTCAGGCCTCGGACATTGCGATCCAGGCCGAGCAGATCGGATTCATGAAAAAGCAGCTGGCCGAACGGATCGCGTTTCACACGGGCAAGTCGCTGGCGCAAATCGAAACGGACTCAGATCGCAACCGCTGGTTCACCGCGCAAGAAGCGTTGGAGTACGGGTTCATCGACGCAGTTATTGAACATTCGGCCGTTCGCCAAGGCGTCTAGTGAGCGATGGCTCGTCGACGCGAGTCGATCGCCGTTCTTTAGAGAACGACGCCTTTCGCGTCGTCAGTGCCCGTGACAGCCTTCTCACGAGGCTTCGTAATCTTTGGAATCGTCGCGAGCTTCTGTTCAGCCTGATCAGGTCGGACATTCGTATCAAGTACAAGAACTCCGCCTTGGGCATCGTCTGGTCGATGCTGACGCCGTCACTTTTTCTCGCCATCTACTGGCTCGTCTTCGCGAAGTTCCTTAAGAACGGAATACCGAACTTCGTGGTCTATTTGTTCGCCGGCATGGTCGTGTGGAACATGTTCAACACGTCGCTCAGCACCGCAACCGGGGTGATCGTCGTTCGCGCCGGACTCGTGAAGAAGGTGTCGTTTCCACGCGAGATCCTCGCGCTCGCCAACGTGGGGGCCGCCACCTTTTATTTCTTCATCCAGCTCTGCGTGTTCGGTCTGTATCTCCTCGTGGTGCAACACTCGCCCGACTACGCCTACTTCTGGTTGCTCCCGATAGCGTTTCTCGCGCTGTATTTCTTTACCGCGGCGTTGGCCATCGTGATGTCGGCGATCACCGTCTACATGCGCGACATGGAGCACTTCATCCTCATCATCTTGCAGTTGTGGTTCTTCATGTCGCCGATCGTCTACTCCTACGAGCACTCGATCGCGCCACAACTTCACGCGCACGGGCTGGCGTGGCTGTATTTCCTCAACCCGATCACACTGATCATGCTGACCTTCCAACGCGCCTTCTACGTCGCCACCTATGCGGCTTCGACCACCCAAACGCAGATCGTCAATCACCACGTCGTGCCGGTGATCTTGAAGATCTTGCCGTCGTGGCCCATGTCGACCTACTGCTACTTGGACCTCGCTCTTCTCGGCATCATGATCATCGTCTTCCTGCTCGCCGAAGTTCTCTTCGGTCGCCTCCAGGGCAATTTCGAGTCGGAGCTGTAATGACCACCGTCATCAAAGTCGAGGGGATCGCCAAGACCTTCAAGATCCACCACGAACGGCACCAGTCACTGAAGGAGCGCCTCTTGCATCCGCGCACCGGATCGACCGAGGTGTTCAACGCCCTTGACGACATAAGTTTCACTGTCGACACCAACGAAACCGTCGGACTCGTCGGTCACAACGGATCGGGCAAGTCAACGTTGCTCAAATGCATCTGCGGCGTCTTGCAGCCCACGTCGGGCCAGATCCGGATTCGCGGCAGCCTGGCCGCGTTGCTCGAACTCGGCGCCGGCTTCCAGCCGGAGCTTTCCGGACGCGACAACGTCTTCCTCTACGGCGCCATGTTGGGATTCTCCAAGAAGATGGTTGAAGGGATCTTCGATGACGTGGTCGCCTTCAGCGAGATCGAGAACTTCATCGACACCCAGGTGAAGTTCTACTCGAGTGGCATGTACGTGCGCCTGGCCTTCGCGGTCGCGGTCAACGTCGATCCCGACATCCTCGTGGTCGACGAAGTCCTCGCCGTCGGGGACGAACGCTTTCAGGCGAAGTGCATTGATCGCATCCGCTCGTTCCAAGATGAAGGGCGTTCGATTCTGTTCGTCACCCACAATGCCGATCAGGTGCGGGCCATCTGCGATCGAGCGATCGTGCTCGACAGCGGACACATGATCGCCGACGGCCCGACGCACGAATCACTTCGCATCTTCCGCGAGCACCTCATGGACAGCGCGGCGGAACATGATCGCAGTGGCCTCACCGCGTCGATCAGCATTGATTCGATCACCACGCCGTCGGGTTCCTTCGACGTTCGAAGCGGCGCGGGAATGCACTTCGACGTCAACATCACCTCACACGGCGCCTACAGCGGCAACTTCGTCATGGAGATCTTCACGCGCAACGGCCTCCTCGTCAGTCGCAGCGACGCCAAGGGTTCTCCCGTCAACTTGACGCCCGGTCAGAACAGTGTGGGCATCGATCTCGCGCAGATCCCGTTACTCGACGGCATCTACGACGTCAACGTGGGCGTGGTCGACCCGCGCGGCAACACCGTCATCGCGTGGCGCGAGCAGGCCGCGTCGATCCAGGTCACCTACGACGGGCGCGAGGGCGGCCTCGTCGAACTCGGTGCGGCTATCCGCCAGCAGTGAGTCACTGGTCCGCGGACCTCAATCGCGGGAATCGACGAAGGGAACCGAACACGCCGAGCCTGCCCACGTTGAAAGGATGCGACGCCGCGCTCAGCAGGCGGCGATCACCCCTCGAGTTCCCGTAGGCGAAGATGACCGGGGGAGTCGAGTAGTGGCGTTGCGCAATCCATTCGTCGAGTCGACGGAGTTTCTCGGTGCCGCGACAGTTCTTCCCGAGATATCCCCCCGTCAAGCGACCGCGGGGATCGACCGCGAGACGGGTCCCGAGCCCGCCGTTCGCATTCAGCGCTTCGGTCATCACGTCCACGTAGATCTGGGGCGACGCAGAGACGATGACCACGTCGTGTCCCTGTTCGCGGTGCCACGCCAGGCGTGACAGCAACACTGCGCGACCCTCGCCTTCGAGGTGCGCGAGCGCGAAGGTGCGCGAGCGCGCCATGACGTCCTGCACGTCCAGTCCCGCGAGCAGTTTCAAGAAGAGTCGTTCTTTCGCGTTGTCGGCCCATTTGCTCGAGCGAAACGCGCCGATCGTGAGTGGTCCCGCGAGCGACAGGGCCGCGCGCCACGTGCGCCCACGTCCGGCGATGGACTTGAGCCACGGGAAGACGCTCCCGCCCTCGGTGAGCGTGCCGTCGAGGTCGAACGCGGCGACGACGGATTCGTGATCGTTGTCCACGGGACCAGTTTCACAGCCTTTGTGATCACCGCGTTTCCTTTTACCTACAAACCTGATAGATATTGGCAACAATTGGATTCTTGCCGCTAGGGTTGGCTCGTTCAGTCAAGGGACTGACATCACGCACAAGGAGCACAACATGGCGATTCGACTCGGCGACGAGGCCCCTGACTTCACGGCGGAGACCACCGAAGGCACCATCAACTTTTACGACTATCTGGGCGACGGTTGGGGCATCCTCTTCTCGCACCCCAAGGACTTCACCCCGGTTTGTACCACCGAGCTGGGCGCCTTTTCGGCGCGCCGAGCCGACTTCGACAAGCGCAACACCAAGTTGATCGCGGTGTCGGTCGACGACGTCGAATCTCATCAGCGTTGGAAGAGGGACATCAGTGAGACCCAAGGCGCGGAACTCAACTTCCCGATCATCGGCGACGCCGATCGCAAGGTCGCGGACCTCTACGACATGATCCACCCGAACGCGAACGACACGCTGACGGTTCGCAGTGTCTTCATCGTGGACCCCAATAAGAAGGTGAAGTTGACGTTGACCTATCCCGCGTCGACGGGTCGCAACGTGGACGAGATCGTACGCGTGCTCGACTCGCTGCAGCTCTCGGCCAAGTTCCCGGTTTCGACGCCGGTCAACTGGAAGGACGGCGACGACGTCATCATCGCGCCCGCCGTGAGTGACGACGACGCGAAGGAGAAGTTCCCCAAGGGATTCCGCAAGGTGAAGGACTACCTGCGCTACACGCCACAGCCCAACAAGTAATCAATCCAGACTCGCGAAGCGGCCACCTTCGGGTGGCCGCTTTTCGCGTGCTAATCCTAGAGTGACACTTCGAAGAGGAGTCCTATGAGCGAACCGTCCACCTTCACCTACGCGCGCCAAACAGTGAATCGTCTTGGCTTCGGCGCGATGCGCATTACCGGAGAGGGGATCTGGGGACCGCCGAAGGATCCCGACGAGTGTCGCGCGGTCCTGCGCCGCGCCGTGGAACTCGGCGTCAACCTCATCGACACCGCCGACTCCTACGGGCCCTACGTCTCCGAGGAGTTGATCCGCGAGGCGCTCCACCCGTACGGGGACGTCAAGATCGCGACCAAGGCCGGATTCTTGCGCATCGGTCCGAACGCGTGGCGTGAGTGTGGTCGACCGGACTACTTGCGCCAGGAGTGCGAGATGTCGCTTCGTCGTTTGGGCCAAGAGTCGCTCGACCTCTTCCAACTGCATCGCATCGACCCCGCGGTCGCGCCCGAGGACCAATTCGGACTGCTGCGCGCCTTGCTCGATGAGGGCAAGGTCCAAGCCATCGGTCTGTCGGAGGTGAACGTCGCACAGATCGCCGCGGCTCGCGAGATCGTGACCGTCTCGACGGTCCAGAACCTCTACAACGTCACGAACCGACAGAGCGAAGAGGTGTTGGACTACTGCGAGCGAGAGGGCATCGGATTCATTCCGTGGTATCCGGTGGCGGCCGGAAGCCTCGCGCGAATTGGCGGACCGCTCGACGAACTGGCGAAGAAGAACGGGATCAGCGTCGGCCAGCTCTCCCTGGCGTGGTTGCTCCGGCGTTCGAAGGTCATGCTCCCGATACCCGGTACGTCCAAAGTCGCGCACGTGGAGGAAAACTGCGCCGCGGCCACCATCACGCTCGACGACGAGACGTTCGCGTCACTCGACGCGCTGCAGGCCTAGGCCGAACGCTCCGCCTGCTCGACGAGCGAGGCTCGCAGATCGCGCTTCAGTACCTTGCCCTGCGGGTTACGCGGAAGGCCTTCGGCCCGAAAGAAGATCTTCGTGGGCACCTCGTAGCGCGCCAGGTGTCGGGCCACGTGACGGGTGATCTCCTCGGCTTCAACGACGTGCCCCGGTCGCAACACGATGACGGCGCAGACCTCTTCGCCCAACGTCGCGTGCGGCAACCCGACGACCGCGCAATCAGCGACGTCGGGGTGTTCGAAGATCGCGGCCTCCACGACCACCGAATAGACGTTCTCGCCGCCGCGGATGATCATGTCCTTCGCGCGGTCCACGATGAAGACGAACCCCTCCTCATCGATCCGCGCGATGTCCCCGCTTCGCAACCAACCCTTGGTGAACGCCTGGGCGGTCGCCTCGGGCTTCTTCCAGTAGCCGCGCACGACGTTGGGACCCTTGATCCACAGTTCACCGATGACGTCGGGCCCCTTCGGCAGGTCCGGGGTCGGCTCGACGCCGTCGAACCCTTCGGGGACGATCGCCAGTTCCGTGACCGGCACGGCCGGACCGCAACTATCGGGCTTGGCGAGGTAATCGGGACCGCCGTTCAAACAGACCGCGGCCGAGGTCTCGGTGAGCCCGTACCCGTTGCCCGGTTGTCCGCCGGGAAAGGTCGCTTGTATTCGTCGCACGAGTTCTGGGGGAGCGGGGGCGCCACCGTAAGAGACGGACTTCACGCTCGAGGTGTCGAACTTAGCGAAGTCGGGATGATCCAGGATCTGCATGGCGATCGTTGGAACACCGCCGAACATCGTGAGTCGTTCCGACTCAATCAGCGCCAGCGCTTGGCCGGCGTCGAAGTGATGCATCATGACGAGTTTTCCGCCCGCCGCAGTACTCGTGATCATGTTGGCGAGACACCCTGTCGCGTGAAAGAGCGGCACGCTCAAAAGGCTGGCGTTGGGGATGCTCTCTCCGTGCTCGTCGAGATTGCCGATGCCGAAGCGCAGCGTCGCTCGGGACGCGGCGAAGAAGAGGTTCATCAGGTTCGTGATCGCGTTGCGATGTGTGCCTACGGCGCCCTTGGGGAAGCCGGTCGTGCCGGACGTGTAGAACATCGTGACGTCGTCGTCGGTGTCGATGTCGACGTCCGGGGGAGTCGCCGTCGCGCTGATCTCACCCACGTACTCGTTGAAATCGACCGTCCGCACTCGTGGATGGGGTGCACCGAGTCGAGCCGGTCGCGTCGGGTCTTCGCTGATCACGACGATGGTCGACAGATCCGTAAGACTGTCGAGTTCGTCGCGAACGCGTTCCAATCGCTCCTCGTCGGCGAAGAGCACTGTTGCTCCTGAGTCGCTGAGACCGTAGTGCAGCTCCTCCGGAGTCCACCAGGCGTTGATCGGCACAACGACCGCGCCGGAGACGACGATTCCCCAGAAGGCGATAACCCACTGGGGAAGATTGCGCGACGCGATCGCGACCCGGTCGCCCTTGGTCACGCCGTCGGCCAAAAGTCGTGCCGCCAGGGTCGACGCGGCTCGGTAGTGCTCGTCGAAGGTGAAGCGCTGGCCCTCGTAGACGAGGAAGTCGCGCGACGCGTGAGCGAGCGAGAGATCCAGTACCTGGCGAAGCGTCGCCGGGGCGTGTTTCCACACCGTCATCTCAATGCCGTTGACCGAGGTGCGTTCGGTTTCGAACATCGAACCCGGTGCGGTCATTTGTGCCGTAGCGTCCGCGAGAGAGAGGACCACCTCACTCATCGAGCGTCGAAGGATTCATGGGTGCTTTCGGGAAGAGCGCATCGCGGTAGTGCTGGAGTTCTTCGATCGATTCGCGAATGTCGTCGAGCGCACGATGCGCGGTCTCCTTCTCCGGCATCGCGTCAAGTACTTCGGGGTGCCACCGGCGCGCCAATTCCTTCAGGGTCGACACGTCGACGTTGCGGTAGTGAAAGAACTCTTCGAGCGTCGGCATGTACTCCTGAAGGAAACGGCGGTCGGTGCCGATGGAATTGCCGCACAGTGGGATCGTTCTCGCTTCGGCGATGTGCTCTTTAAGGAACGCCAGGGTCTGCGCCTCGGCCTCATCGTTCGTGATCGTCGATTGAGCGACGGCGTCAATGAGTCCGGACTTGGTGTGCATCTCCGTGACGAAATCACCCATTTCGGCCATCTGCTCGGGCGAGGCGTGAATGACTAAATCCGGTCCTTCGGCGATGACATTGAGGTCGTCGTCAGTGATGAGGGTCGCTATCTCGATGATGACGTGACGAAGTGGTTCGAGTCCGGTCATCTCCAAATCCATCCACACCAGCACAGTGCGAGACTACTTAACCTTCAACCGAAGTTCGCTTCGACCGGCGATAGCCTCGCTCTATGGAAATCCCCGTTCGGGTCCTGCACCCCGACGCCACACTGCCGTCGTACGCGAACATTGGCGATGCGGGATGCGATCTGGTCGCCGTGGAGTCGCGCACGATTGCGCCCGGCGGCGGTCGCGCCATGGTGCCGACCGGCCTCGCCGTCGCGATCCCCGAGGGGCACGCGGGATTCGTGCTGCCGCGAAGCGGTCTGGCCGCTAAGCACGGCGTCACCTGCATCAATGCACCGGGTTTGATCGACGCCGGGTACCGCGGCGAGGTGATCGTCGCCCTCGTGAACCTCGATCCGACGCACGAATACGAAGTGAAAAAGGGCGACCGTATTGCCCAGCTCGTGGTGTTGCCGGTGCCGTCGGCACGATTTACCGCGGTCGCCGAGCTCCCACTGGCTGAGCGCGGCGAAGGTGGTTTTGGAAGTAGCGGTCGTTGACTCGTTACCTCGATCCGTTGGACAGTGCCTTCATCTTGCTAGAAGTCCCAGGCTCGGCGATGAACATCGGCGCCGTGATTGAACTCGACTTCGGCGATGTCGCCGATCCCACGGAGCGCTATGAACGCATTCGCAAGAACGTCGCCGATCGGCTCCACGAGATTCCGGTGCTGACCCAACGGGTCATTCGCGCTCCCTTCGATCTCACGTGGCCGGCGCTCGTGCCCGATTCGCACATCGACCTCGATCGACACATTTCGCGCGTCGCACTGCCGTCACCGGGGAGCGGTGATCAGTTCGATGCGTTGATCTCAGAGTTCCTGTCACGACCTCTCGTGCGCACGCGACCGTTATGGCAGCTCTTGATCATCGAGGGTTTGGCCGACGGGCGCGTGGCCGCGGCATTGAAGGTGCATCACGCCCTCGCCGATGGCGTCTCCGGCGCCGAGACCTTCGCCAGTCTTTTCGACATCTCACCTGAGGTTCGCGCGCCACTCCCCGCGACTGACGTCGTCGACGGCGACGAGGGAATCAATTCGAAGTCGCTCGTGCTCGACGGACTTCGTCGACTGCGAGCCGAGCCCGCGCTCGTCATCAGCACCGTGACGTCCTGGCTGACCCGGGTCTTCAATGTCGTATCCACCGTCGCGCGAGTGATATTGACCCGGGACCGGAAACGAGCGACGCCCCGTCAACCGTCCATCTTCGAAGCGCGCCGAACGTCGCTGAATGGACGCGCGGGCGTGGAGAAGATCTATCACCGCATGCGCGTTCCTCTCGCCGACGCGAAGCGCGCGGCCAAGTATCACGGGGCTTCGGTGACCGATTTCGTCACGGCGACCACGAGCGGGGCGCTGCGCCGTCTCCTGGAGGACCGTGGCGATGAGTTGCAACGTGACCTCATCGCATTCGTTCCGGTCAACGTGCGCGGCGAGGGCGACACCTCGGCGATGGGCAATCAGATCTCGGGAATGCTGGTGGCGCTCCATACCGACATCGACGACCCCATTGAGCGGCTCGCGGCGATCGCGCGGGACTCCGCCAAGACCGTGGGCGTGCAACGTCACCGCGGCGCGCAGATGTTCCAAGAGATGCCTCGGGTACTCGGTCCGACGGTTCTTTCCTACGGCGCCAAGATGGTCGATGCGTTCGGACTGTTCGATGTGTTGCCGCCGATGGCGAATCTGATGTTGTCCTCGGTGCCGGGACCGCCGATTCCACTCTGGTTGAGTGGTCACCGCGTCGTCTCGGCCGCACCCGTGGGACCACTGCTCGGGCCGTTTTCGTTGAACGTGACGGTTCTCGGTTTCGAGCAGAATCTCGAGTTCGGAATGCTCGGGTGTGCCAACGCCATGCCCGATCTCGCGAAGCTCCGAGACTATTTGGTGGAGGAAGCGACGAAACTGATCGACACCGTCAGCGCGTGAGCAGGTGTCGATTCCGATCGACACCTGGGCTACTATGGGTGACCACGCGGACGTAGCTCAGTTGGTAGAGCGCGACCTTGCCAAGGTCGAGGTCGCCGGTTCGAGCCCGGTCGTCCGCTCCAGAGAGTTCCATCGTCCCGGCCGAGAGGCCGGGACGAGTCGTTGTGGCGACCGTTCTTCCAGTCCGGACGTCAGCGACAGGGGACGTCGCGCGGGGACATTGGAGGGGACCACAGAACTCTGCTTCGGTGGCGCCGTAGACTTGAATCTCAACCCATCGAGATGATGTGTGTCGTGAAAGGCTCCTGACGGACCGAGTTACCAGATCTTTGCGAGTGGACAATCCCACGTTGAATACTGGCGCCGCGAAGTGGTAGAAGAAACCAACGCGACGGCCGACATCGTGATTGCCGACGTGCTCGATCAATTCGCACGTAATTTCCTCCTCAATGACCTGTCGAGCGAGCAGTCCGGCAAGTTGCTCGAGGCGACGCGCGGCGAAGCCGTCTTCCAATTACCACGCCGAGAGGCACGACGCCGAGACACCGTCATCGGCCAGGTCCATCAGGCTCGGGTCAGTGTTCGACGTCTTCGCTCGGTCCTGAAGGTCTTTCTCGGTCTCTTCGACCCCGATTGGTCGGGTCCGATGTTGGTCGAACTCTCGTGGTACGCCGCGGTACTCGGTGAGATTCGCGACCTCGATGTCCTTCGCTCCGGTATTGAGAAGTCATTGCTGCTGATCGAAGAGGAACCGATTCGAGGGGTGATCACGGAACGCCTCGAACACCTCATTGGCGAGGCCCAGGAGCGAGGCGCGCTCGAGCGTTCGACGAAGCGCTACGCACTCCTCGTCGACGAGATCGCGACCATCGGTACGTCAGACGCCTTTGACGCTCGAGCCAAAGGGCCGGCGCTCGAAGTTCTCAGTTCACAATTGAAGCGCACGTGGCGTGACGTGCGACGAGCGAGCGACGTCGCACGGGACGACTCGAGCAACGAAAACCTGCATCAGGTTCGCATCGAACTGAAGCGACTGCAGTGCGCGTGTGAAGTCCTCGGGCTGGTGGCCGGCAAGCCCGCTGTGAAAGTGGCGCGGGCGGCGGAGACGACGCAGACGAAACTCGGTGTGGTGCACGACGAAGCGGTCGCGCGCGCGTGGTTGAAGTCGATGGTGGTCGCGGAGCCGGACTGGAAGGAACCGCTACGCGAAATACGAGAATTCCATAAAACGGCGCGCGAGGATGCCAAGCGCGGATGGCGAGCGTCGATCGATGATGTGGAGCGACGCTGGCGCGCCCTGCGGGGATGAACGCTAGTGAGAGTCCGACGCTGGCCGATGAATAGTCTCTAGCGAAGGAGGTTTCCATGGTCCATCCCTCGCTCGAGTCCTACGTCGAAGCCTCGCGTGCCGCACCGGCACCGCACCCGTCGCTCCTGAGTGCCGAAGAGCGTCGCCAGGCGTACCGCGACGTGGCGCTGGCCAATCGCGGCGACGTCCAAGCCGTCGAAGCGGTTCGAGACGTGGAACTGGCCCTCGAAGGCCGTTCGCTTCGGGCACGTCTGTACGTACCCTTCGACGACGAGAGCAAGGCGTTGGTGGTCTACTTCCACGGCGGTGGCTTCATCGTCGGGGACCTCGACACGCACGACCGGCTGTGTCGGCGACTCGCCTCTCGTTCTCGGATGCGTTTTCTCTCCGTTGACTATCGCTTGGCACCGGAACACCCCTTCCCGGCCGGCGTCAACGATGCAGTCGACACGATTCGCTACGTCCACGCACACCTCGACGAGTTCGAAAACCCGGGAGCCGAACTCATCGTCATGGGTGATTCCGCCGGCGCCACGTTGATGACCGTGGCGTGCGCGCTGACGCGGAGCGAAACCTTGGGTATTGCCGCCCAGGTCGTGATCTACCCGACGCTCGGCCCTGAGCTCTTCACCGGGTCGGTGCACGAATTCGGCGTTGGTCACACCCTCGACATCGACCACCTTCGATACGACTACGGTCTCTACCTCGACGGCTGGACCGATCACAGTGACCCGCGCGTCACGCCGCTCATGTTCGATGACCTCACGAACGCCCCGCCCGCGATCGTCGTGGTTGCCGAATGCGATCCGCTGCGTGATGAAGCGGTCGCCTACGCCGGATTGCTCGAGCACTTCGGAGTCCGCGTCGAATTGCTGGAAGCCGAAGGGATGATTCACGGATTCTTGCGACTGCCGACGATGGTGCCGATCGCACTCGAGATCATCGACGATCTCGCCGAGCACATGCATCGCTACGTCGAAGCGGCCAAGTGAACGTCCTCTTCATCACGCTCGATCAGTTCCGCGGCGATTCGTACGCGGCGGCCGGCCATCCGCTCGTGCGCACTCCCACGTTGGACCGCGTCGCCCGAGAAGGGGTACGACTCACGCGTCACTTTTCCCAGGCCGCACCGTGCTCGCCGGGACGCGCGGCGATCTACACCGGCACGTACCAGATGAACAACCGGGTCGTGGCGAACGGCACGCCGCTGCCCACGGGACTCGACAACATCGCCCACGTCGCGCGCCGAGCCGGGTACGACCCGACGCTTTTCGGCTACACCGATCAGGGCGTCGATCCCGCCGTCGCCGAAGGTGTCGACGACCCTCGACTCGACAGTTACGACGGGGTCCTCCCAGGACTCTCGGTCGGCCTGTACCTGCCCGAGAGCCAGGCCGGCTGGATACAGCATTTGCGCGCCCGGGGCTACGACGTGCCCTACGGCTGGGAGGCGGCCGCGCGCGGCGAGCCGGATCGTCCCGCCGAGCTCTCGCTCAGTGGCTTTCTCACCACGAGATTTCTGGACTGGCTTCGGGGTCAAGAAAGTGGGTGGTTTGCCCACCTCAGTTATTTGCGTCCGCATCCGCCGTACGCGGCGGCGGGTGAGTTCTCTCGGATGTATGACCCTGCGGACGTCGAAATGCCCATCACTCCGGTGCCCAGCGAAGAGCGTCACCCAATCCATGACGTCGCGATGGGGATCGAAGCCAGTGCCGCGCCGAGCGATCCCGACCAAATGCGCGCCCTCAGGGCGCAGTACTACGGGATGATCAGCGAAGTTGATTCACAACTGGGGCGGGTCGTGCGCGCCGTGGAAGAACGCGGAGAGTGGGAGGACACGCTCGTTGTCATTACCGCGGACCACGGTGAACAGTTGGGCGATCACGGACTCAAAGAGAAATTGGGTTTCTTTCCGCAGAGCTACCACGTCATCGGACTGTGGCGTGACCCTCATTCGGGCAACGCGGGACGCGTCGTCACCCAGTTCAGTGAAAACGTCGACCTGCTACCGACGCTCGCTGACGTACTGTCGATTGACGAGCCGGCGCAGTGCGACGGTCGTTCGCTCACGCCACTCCTGGCTGGCGTGGACGTCCCGTGGCGCACGGCCGCCCACTACGAATGGGACTATCGCTCCTATTTCATCCGCCACGTCACCGGGGAGTGGCCCAAAGAGCGCCGACTGTCACTCGCCAACCTCTGCGTGTCCTTCAGTGACGATCTCGGTTACGTGCAGTTCGCCGATGGGACCTTCAAGTGCTTCGACCTTCGGGACGATCCGACGTGGCGGACGGAGTGTCGCGATACGGAGCGCATAATGCACGGCGCCCAAGAACAACTCGTGTGGCGTCAAGAACACCTTCGTCGCGACTTGACCGACATGTTGTTGCGCCCGAGTCGACCGGGGCGCTGGCCGGCCGGTTTCAAGGACGCGGCACTGATTTCAGCCAATCCGTGAACGATTCACCCGATTAAGTGCCCCAGTCCAATCTTTGAATGCCGAATGCCGTAACGCGCAGACCTTGTTGGATAAGGTCGAATGTGTTCGGTTAGACCGAATGCTTGCTTGATAAGTAATATAGAACGAAGTCATCCTTGGGGGGTTTGTGCCGACGTTTGCGAGTGAACGGCGATGGCTCGTGCTCTTCGTTCTCTGTATCGCGGTCTTCCTGGTGGTCGTCGACAACACCATCGTGAACGTCGCGTTGCCCACGATCTCACGTGACCTGCACGCGTCGAACTCCTCCCTTCAGTGGATCGTCGACGGGTACTCCTTGCCGTTTGCCGGCCTCTTGCTCGCCGGCGGGGGTCTGTCGGACCGATGGGGTCGCAAACGAGTGATGCAGATGGCGCTGGTCGCCTTCGCGGGATTTTCGATCCTGGCGGCATTTTCTCACAACGTGTCGACGCTCCTGATAGCTCGTGCCTTAATGGGAGCCAGCGCGGCGTTCATCTTTCCGGCGACCCTTTCGACGTTGACCGTCGTCTTTGAAGATCGACGCGAACGGGCCAAGGCGTTCGGTCTCTGGGGCGCCACGACCGGAGTGGCGATCGCACTCGGACCGATCGCCGGGGGCGCTCTCATCACGCATTATTTCTTTGGATCGATCTTTCTGGTCAACGTCCCCATCGCACTCATCGGCGTCGTGGCGATCGCGACCGTCGTGCCGGAGTCGACGAACCCCGATCGCCATCCCCTCGATTTCGCGGGTTTGGCGCTCGGCACGAGTGGCGTGACGGCGTTGATCCTGGCGATTATCCAGGGACCGTCATGGGGTTGGCGCTCGTCACCGACTCTGGTGCTCTTCGGGGCCGCGGTCCTGCTGCTGAGTGGATTTGCGAACTACGAGCTCGGTCGAGACGGGCCGCTCATGAACGTACGGATCTTCACCAATCGGACCTACGCGGCCAGCGCCGGGGCGATGGCGACCAACTTCTTCTGTCTCTTTGGCTTCATCTTCTTGGTAACGCAGTATTTCCAACTCGTGCGCGGTTATTCGGCGCTGTCGGCGGGCGTGCACACACTGCCGTACGCCTTCGCGGTGATGGTCGCGACGCCACTCGGGGCCCTCGCCGCACTACGACTCGGCACGCGCTACGTCGTCGCCGTCGGTCTACTGGTGACCGCCGTCGCGCTCGTGTGGATGTCGAGATTGTCCGCTGATGCGGCCTACTTTGGTCCGATCATCGGGTCGATGATCACCTTGGCCATTGGGTTCTCGCTCGTCAACGCGCCGTCGGTCGCCGCCACGATGGAAACCCTCGAACTGGATCAGATCGGCGCTGGAGCCGCGGGCAACGAAACGACTAGAGAGCTGGGCGGCACGATGGGCGTGGCGATCATTGGTTCGGTCTTCGCCTCACTCTTTGGACCCGCGATCCATCGTGCGTTCGAGCCGTTTCGAGTCCACGGACTGAGCCTTCATCAGCTCAACGTGGCCCAAAGTTCTATGGAGGCGGCCAAGGTGACGGCGTTGCACCTTCCGCCCGCGGCCCAGATGGTGTTGGCGCCCAAGCTGACGGCGGCGTTCATGGACGGGTTTCATCGGGGTTGCCTCGTGGCGGCCGCGACTGCGATGGTCGTCGCGGTCATCGTGTTCTGGTATCTGCCAGACCGTCAATCCACTCCAAACGAAGAGTTCGTTTTCGAGCGCTGAGGTGGTCTCAAGTCCACTGCGGACAAACCCCGCTGAATTTCTGATATCAATGGAACCCAGACGCCGACCTCGGCGATGGGGTAACTAGGGAGAATTCATGCAGCGCATTACACGATTCCGTCAGGTTCTCGTCATGGCGGGAGTCGCTTCGCTGATGCTGGCCACCAGCGTGAGCGCGGGGGCCAGTTCGACATCGGGCAAGTACAACGCGGCGGACGCGAAGCTCGTGCCGTCGGCGTACAAGGGAAAGACCTTGGAGGTCGCAACGGACGCGACCTACGCGCCGGACGAATACATGAAGAGCGGCGTCATGACGGGCTTTGACGTCGACCTGATGTACGCAGTCGCCAAGACCTTGGGTCTCACCGTGAAGGAGAACAACGTCACCTTCGACAGCATTCTGCTCGGTATCGGCGATGGCAGGTACCAGATCGGCAACTCGTCCTTCACCGACGAGAAGAGTCGAGAGAAGCAGGTCAATTTCGTTGATTACTTCCAGGCCGGCGAGGGCATCTACGCCAAGAGCACGACCTCGGCGACCTTCACGGGCCTCAAGAGCCTTTGCGGCTTCACCGTCGCGGTGGAGAACGGGACGACCGAGAAGAGCGACGCGGTAAAAACGGCCAAGGCATGCTCTTCGAGCAAGAAGTTGACGGTTCTCGGGTTTCAGACCCAGACCGAGGCGGACCTGGCGGTCTCCTCGGGCCACGCGACCTTCGGATTCCTTGACAGCCAGGTCGCGGGATACGTGGTGTCGCAGAGCCAGGGCGTCTTCAAACTGGTCGGCAAGGCTATCGAAGTCGCCCCGTACGGTATTGCGACGTCAAAGTCGAGTTCGGGCAAGCAATTCGCAGGGGCGATTCAAGCGGCGATCAAGACCTTGATTGCCAACGGTACCTACGGCGCAATCTTGAAGAAGTATGGCGTCACCGCGGGGGGATTGTCATCGTCGCAAATAGTTCTCAATGGAGCTCTCTCCTAAGTCGTAGTAAAAACTAACTCCATGAGTACGAACGGGGACGCAGCCGTCAAGGTCGTCCCCGTTCGTCACGTTGGTCAGTGGATCGGCACGGCGTTACTGGCGCTCGTTATCGCCATGCTGATCCACACCATATTTTCCAAGATCCCTTCGGGTCTCAGAACGTGTCACAAGGTCGCAGGCAACTATCGCTGTCACGCACTATTGAAGTGGCGATTCGGATGGAACGATATTTTCCATTACTTCACGAACGCCCAGGTCCTCAAGGGACTGCTCGTCACGCTCGAACTGACAGCGACCGCCATGATCATCGGCATCGTGTTGGGAGTATTCATCGCCGTCATGCGACTCTCCAGCAATCGATTGCTCTCGGGCGCAGCCTGGACGTATACGTGGGCCTTTCGTGGAACGCCGGTCTACGTTCAGATCCTGATGTGGGGTGCCATTGCATTTCTCTACCCGTCGCTCGCCATCGGGATACCGTTCACTCACATTTATCTCGTCCATTTTGGCGCGAACAGCGTTTTTACTCTTTTCAATGCCGCGGTCTTAGCGCTCGGACTCAATGAGGCGGCGTACTTTTCAGAGATCGTTCGATCGGGACTGATTGCGGTGGACGAGGGTCAGACCGAAGCCGCGACCTCGCTCGGCATGAGGCGCGGTCAAACGCTGCGCCTCGTGGTATTGCCCCAAGCGATGCGAGTCATCATTCCGCCGACGGGAAATGAAGTGATTTCGATGTTGAAGACGACGTCACTCGTCGTCGCGGTGGCGGTGGTCGAACTTCTCGGGGCGGTCACGAATATTTACAACCAGACGTTCCAGATCATGCCGATGTTGATACTCGCGAGTCTCTGGTATTTGATCGTGTCGACCATTTTGTCCATCGGTCAGTTCTACCTAGAGCGGTACTTCGCCCGTGGCGCGTTGCGCACGCCGCCGCCGACGCCGATTCAGCGGATTCGACGAGATCTTCGCGGCATTGCCTCTAAATACCGCACGAAGCGTGGCGTGCAGGTCGGTGCACGACAATGACGGAGCCGATGGTCGAAGCTCGCGGTGTTCATAAGTCCTACGCCGGCGTCGAGGTCCTGAAGGGAGTGAATCTCACGGTGGAACGAGGTGAGGTGACGTGTTTGATCGGCCCGTCGGGCTCGGGCAAGAGCACACTGTTGCGCTGCATGAATCACTTGGAGAAGATCGACGCCGGTGAACTTCTCGTTGACGGTGAACTCGTGGGGTACGAGGCCCGAGGCGACAAGCTCTACGAATTGAGCGATCGACGCATCTGCCACGAACGTTCGCAGATCGGCATGGTCTTCCAAAGGTTCAACCTCTTTCAGAATCTGAACGTGCTCGAAAACATCACCGTCGGTCCAATCAAGGTCAAGGACGTTGATGAAGTTCAGGCCAAGAAGACTGCTCGAGAACTGCTCGAGCGCGTCGGTCTCGAAGGCAAGGAGAAGTTCTATCCGACGCAGTTGTCCGGCGGTCAACAGCAGCGCGTCGCCATTGCTCGCGCACTCGCGATGGAACCGAAGTTGATGCTGTTCGATGAGCCGACGTCGGCGCTCGACCCGGAGTTGGTGGGCGAGGTCCTCGACGTCATGAAGGACTTGGCGCGAAGCGGCATGACCATGATCGTCGTGACCCACGAAATGAACTTCGCCAAAGAAGTCGCCGACACCGTCTACTTCTTGGACCAAGGTGTCATTGAAGAGTCGGGGGATCCAAAAGTGGTCCTCACGTCGCCAACGTCGCAGCGCTTACAGAGTTTCCTCTCCAAAGTCCTCTGATGACCTGGACGATCCACCCGACGAACGTCGGTACGGGACTGCCCCTCGAAGGCGTACGCGTTCTTGATCTTTCACGAGTCCTCGCGGGACCGCTCTGTGCGATGATCGCGGGCGACCTCGGAGCCGACGTCATCAAGGTTGAGGCGCCAAACGGCGATCCCGTTCGGTCCCTCGCCCCGCCTCGGTTTGGCGAAGACGCGACCTATTACCTAGCGGTGAATCGTCATCGTCGCAATATCGTCGCTGACTTACGGGACCCGAAGGATTTCGAGAGAGTCGCTGCGTTGGTGAGCGTCGCCGACGCCGTCGTGGAGAACTACCTACCGAGCCAATTCACGTCACTCGGCATCGATCGGCTGCGCGATGTGAATCCCGAGTGCGTATGGGTGAGCATCACGCCGGCGACGCTCGGCGGCCCGCTCGCCGATCAACCGTCCTTCGACCTCTTGGCCCAGGCTCGTTCCGGGATCATGGGGGTGACGGGGGAGTCGGACGGACCTCCGACCAAAGTCGGCGCGCCGATCGCCGATGTCGTCACTGGCCTCTACGGCGCCATTGGCCTCCTGGCGGGGCTGTTCGCGAGAGTTCAAGGTCGGCCCGGTCGTCACTTTGAGGCTCCCCTGTTGGAGTCGACCATGAGCGCGCTCGTGAATCAAGCCCAGGGGTATTTGGCGACCGGCGAGAACCCCACGCGGCTCGGTAACGATCACCCGAGCATCGCCCCATACGGCCCCGTGACGACCGCTGACGGGTTCATCCTCCTCGCCGTCGGGACCGACGCGCAGTACACCCGGTTGCTTGACGCGCTGGGTGACGCGAATCTGGCGGGTCGCACGACGTGGAGTGACAACGTCTCGCGGGTGCAGCATCGCGACGAGTTACTCGTGGAGCTCAACCGGATCTTCGCGGCGAAGCCAACTGACGAGTGGCTGGAAGTACTCGGGCACTCGGGTATACCGTACGCACCGATATTGGACGTGGCGGGCGCCTTTTCTCAGCCGCAGATTCGTGATGGTGATTTCGTCGGACCCATGAGCACACCGGCCGGGGACGTGGCGGCGATGCGCACGCCCCTCGTCATCGATGGAACGCGCCCCCACGTTCGTCGGGGCCCGCGCCGGTTCGCCGAAGATACCGACGAGATCTTTGGCGACTAGTTCGCGAGCGAAAACCGCTCACCGTCGAAGCCGTCGGTCGTCGTGAACTCTTCGACGGCGCGACGTCGTAATTTCGTCGCTCGGCTCACCGGATGACCGAGGGCCACGATCGACGCCACAATGTGACTGCGCGGGATGTCGAGAACGTCGCGCACGCCGGGCTCGTTGCGCGTCGCGATGGTCGTCATGACGCCGCCCAACCCACGGGCTCGTGCCGCCAACAGGATGTTCCAGACGAATGGATAGATGGACGCCCCGCCGGCGATCTGGTACCGATCCAAGTCGCGATCGGTGGCGGCGAGTGCCGCGAGGTCCGCGCATATGACGAGCATGACTGGTACCTGGTCGAGCGTCTCGGGGAAGCCGTCCGGCTTGGACGTCGCAATGGCCGCGTCTCGATGCGACGCGGCGGCGGCTCGGTCTTCGTCGCTCGCCAGTGGTGAAAACGGAACGAGTCCCGCCAACACGTGCGCGATGTAGTCGTGCCATCCATCCAAGTAGAGGTCACGGAGCGCGCGCCGACGGAGCGAATCCTTGACGACGATCACGTGCCAGGCCTGGCGATTGCCGCCCGAGGGCGCGAAGCGCGCGTCGTCGAGTATTGCGTAAAGGACTTCGTCGCTCACGGATTCGTCGAGGAAGGCGCGAACGGAGCCGGTCGTGCGAAGCGCGTCAGTCAGTTCCATGAGGTCACTTTAGGACTGCGTTACTGGTTCGACCCCGCGTCCCTTCGTTGGAAGAGGACGAACGCGATTGCCAGAGTGGCGACGACGTAGGCGAGGAGGACGAACGTCGCGCTCCAGGCGCCGAAGGTGTTCGACGGTGCGAACGGCGACTCCATCGAGACCCCCAGGCTCGATGGTTCGAACCTCATGAAATCGTTCTGCCAATTCTGAGGAAAGAAGAATCCGATTATGGGCACGATCAGCAGGACCGAGACGAAGACACTGATGGCCGCGGCGCTCTGTCGAAGGATGAGGCCGAGCGCGAAGGCGAAGAGCGCTAACAACGTCAAGTACAGACCCGCGAGAATCACCGATCGCAGGACGGTGCCGTTGGCTATCGACGCCGTCGGAACGACACCGAGGTAGATCCTCTGGCCGATCAAGAAGGCGGCGAAACAGACGAACTCACCGAGTATCAACGTCGTGATGAACAGCACGATGCATTTGCTGACGATCAGTCGAATGCGATTGGGAACGGCCGTGAGGGTCGTGCGGATCGAACCCGACGTGTATTCGCTCGTGATGAACAACGTCCCGATGACGCCGACCGCGAACTGAGCGAAGAGGCTCCCGCGCAGGCTGCTCGAGACCGGGTCGAAGGTGGCGACGCGAAGCGGGCTCAGTTGATTCCAGTGGGTTCGAACGAGGGTCGTGATGAGGACACCGAGGCCGATCGTGAGCAGCACCGTCACGGCGACTCCCATGACCGAGGACCTCACGGTCCGGAACTTGATCCATTCGGCTCGCGTGGACGCCATCAACGTCGATTCGCTAGCCACCGGCGGGGTCCCTCTTCTGCGAACCGTACTCGACGGCGCCCGCGGTGAGGTCCATGAAGACCTCCTCGAGCGACGCGCGCTGCGGCGTCAATTCGAAAACGGTGATGCCCGCGTCGAAGGCGAGTTGTCCGACTTGGTCCGACGTCAGACCTCCGATGGTCAAGCCGTCGTCGCTGGCGTCGTGCACGACGCCGTGATGCGACACGACGAGCGCCGCCAGCTTGTCGTGATCCGACGCGCGCGCCAGCACCGTTCCCTCGGCGTTCTTGGTGAGATCGTCGACCGAACCCGACGTGATGAAGCGACCGCGTCCGATCACGATGATCTCGTCGGCGCTCACGGCCATCTCGCTCATCAAGTGCGAACTCACGAAGACGGTGCGCCCCTCATTGGCGAGGGCCCGGAAGAACTCTCGAATCCACTTGATGCCTTCCGGGTCGAGCCCGTTCACCGGCTCGTCGAAGAGCAAAATGCCGGGGTCACCTAACAGTGCTCCGGCGATGCCCAGCCGCTGGCTCATGCCGAGTGAGTACGTGCCAACCTTCTTATTCGCGACCGAACTGATGCCGACGAAGTCGAGCACCTCGTCGACGCGCGACTTCTTTATCTGATTCGACGCGGCCAACGCGCGAAGGTGATTTCTCGCCGTGCGTCCGGGATGGACCGCTTTGGCGTCGAGGAGCGCGCCGACCTCGCGAAGGGGATCTCTCAGCTCCGCGTAGCGCGTGCCGTTCACCGTGGCCTGTCCCTTGGTCGCGTGATCGAGGCCGAGGATGATCCGCATCGTGGTTGACTTACCCGATCCGTTCGGTCCGAGAAATCCCGTCACCACACCGGGCTTGACCTCGAAGTCCAGGTCGTCGACCGCGAGCGTGTCACTGTAACGCTTCGTCAGATGGTCGATTTTGATCATGGGGTGCCTTGTGAAACTCTACCGATGACATTCGGCGTGAACTGCAGCCGGCGCTAAGAACCGACTAAGAGTGCGTTCATATCTATAACCGTCGATTCGCTTGGCAGTATTCGCACGTACCCGTCACGGCCACGTGATGACGATCCAACATGAATCCGAATGTACGCATCAGGTCCTTACTCAGGGCGTCGAAGTGAGCGGCCGGAATCTCGAACGTCGCACCGCATTCGTCACACGTCAGGTGGCCGTGCACGGCGCCGGCGAGGTGAAACACCGCGGCGTGTTGGTCGAGGTGCGCGTGAACGACGATTTGCAGGTCCTCAAACTCTTCGAGGATTCTATAGACCGTCGAAGGACTGACGTCGGGTTGGCGGGTTTGCACCTCTTGGGTGATCTCTTCGGCCGTGAGATGACCGGGCGCGCTCACGAGCACTTCGGCGACCGTGCGTTTGGCAACCGTCACCCGCTTGGTGGCTCCACGAATCACCGACAGTATTTCGTCGACGTCAGGGCTCGAGTGGGGCATAGAAAACACTACGTCCGCCGCACCGGCTAGAGGGCGCTGAGCTCGTCGATGACGCGTTGCGCCTCATCGACGATCGAGCGCACGATGTCCCCGGCCGGCACGATTGTCGAGATTGCCCCAACGGCCTGTCCGGCCGGATATCCCTCCCGGCGCGGATCGACGCCGGAGGTGTTCTCGTCCCCGCCGAGGTGGAAGGTGCCGTCGTTGAACGCGACAGTCAACTGGTCGGGGAATTTCTTTAGCAGTGACGGATCGGCGTCGTAGCGGTCGGTGGTGTCATTTCGCAGGACGCGCATCGTCTTGCCGCTGAACGCGCGCGAGATGACGGTGCCGTCTTCGCGACTCTCGAGAATCGTTTCGCGATAGCCGGGAAGGGCGCGCGCTTCCGGAGTGGCGATGAACCTCGTCCCGATCCATACGCCCGCCGCGCCGAGTGACAATGCCGCCGCGAGCCCGCGACCATCGAAGATTCCTCCAGCGGCGACGACGGGTATCGCGCCGTCCATGGCGTCGACGATCAGTGGCACGAGCGGAAACGTCGCGACGGTGCCGGTGTGGCCGCCGGCCTCGGTGCCTTGAGCGACCACGAGGTCGCACCCGGCGTCGAGCGCGCGCTTGGCGTGTTCGACCTTGCCGCACATCGACACGACGAGTACGCCGTGATCGTGGCACAGGTCGATGACGTGGGCCGGTACACCGAGTCCAGCGACGAACGTGCTGGCGCCGCCCTCGATCAAGAGTTCGACGTTGTGTTTGAGGGTATCCGGAAAGGCTGTCAAGAGATCGACGCCAAAAGGCTTCGAGGTCAATTCTCGGGTAGCGGCGATCTCGTGGGAGAGGCGCTCGCTCGACATCGTGGAGGCCCCGAGACATCCGTAGCCACCGGCGTTCGAGACGGCCGCCGTGAGGGCGCTGTAGGCGACGCCGCCCATGCCCGCGAGCATCACCGGGTGTTCGATGTGCAACATCTCGGTGAGTCTCGTCTTCATTCAATCTCCTCCGGATACAAACTAGTGAGGTCGGCGCGGTCGAGCCGATTGTCAGCGGCTACTACTAGGGTGATGTTCACCCACGAGTGGTATTACCCCCCGTCGTTTCTGCTGGAGTGGATTTTTTCATGGATACTGACCTCGCTGTCCCAATGCCCAAGCGCGAACTGTACTTCGTGTTCGGCGCCCTCATGCTCGGCATGCTGTTGGCCGCACTCGACAGCACGATTGTGGCGACCGCGCTGCCGACGATCGTCGGTGACTTGCACGGGGCCAGTCACCTGAGCTGGGTGGTCGTCGCCTATCTCCTCGCGTCGACGGTGAGCACTCCGCTCTGGGGAAAGTTGGGCGACCTACACGGTCGCAAGGTCTACTTCCAAGCCGCGATCATCCTCTTCTTGATCGGCAGCATGTTGTGCGGCGTCGCCCACACCATGTTGGAGTTGATCCTCTTTCGCGCACTCCAGGGCCTCGGAGGCGGTGGCCTCATGGTGGGCGCTCAAGCGATCATCGCGGACATCGTGCCCCCCAGGGAACGTGGTCGTTACGCCGGGTTCTTTGGTGCCACGTTCGGGGCCGCGACCGTCATCGGTCCACTAATCGGTGGATTCATCGTCGAGTATTTCTCATGGCGATGGATCTTCTTCGTGAACGTTCCCTTCGGGATCCTCGCACTGGTCGTCACCGCCGCGGTATTGCCGAGCGCTGGTGCGCGCGTGCAACACGTCATTGACTACGCCGGCATCGTTATGTTGACGATCTCGGCCTCCGCGCTGATTCTCTTCACCTCACTCGGCGGGACGTCGTTGGCGTGGCTCGGCTGGAAGTCGATCGCGTTGCTCGTCGTCGGTGTCATCACGGGCGTCGTGTTCATCGTCATCGAGCGACGATCGAGCGAGCCGGTCTTGGCTCCGCGACTCTTTGCGAACCGCGTCTTCTCGTCGGCATCAGCGATTGGATTCGTCGTCGGCTTCGCGATGTTCGGCGCCTTGACTTTCTTACCGCTTTATTTCCAAGATGTGCGGGGCGCCACGCCGACGAGTTCCGGACTTCGTTTGCTCCCGATGATGGCCGGTCTCTTGGTCGCGTCGATCGTCACCGGTCAGCTCGTGTCCAAGGGTTGGAGGTACCGTCCGTTTCCGATCCTGGGCACCGCGGTCATGACCATCGGTCTCGCTCTCTTCGGCACGATCGGCGTTTCCACCTCGGAACTCACGTTGGGTCTGTACATGCTCGTGCTCGGCACGGGACTCGGGCTGGTGATGCAGGTGCTGATCACCGCGGTGCAGAACGCCGTGCAACACGAAGACCTCGGCGCGGCGACGGCCGGCGCGAACTTCTTCCGCTCGATCGGTGGCTCGTTTGGCACTGCGGTCTTCGGCGCACTCTACGTGAACGCGTTGCCGCACCAATTGGCGGCCGGACTCCGAGCGAATCCCTCGGTCCATTCATTGCCGTCGCCGTTACTGTGGACGCCGAAGAACCTCCGCCGACTTCCCCTGAACGAGCTCTCGGTAATCCTTCATGCCGTGTCCGGTTCGATCGCCGAGATCTACCGCTTCGCGGTGCCGATCGGTGTCCTGGCCGTGATCCTGTCCCTGACCCTGCCCGAGGTCAAACTGCGAACGAGCCTTCACCCCATCGCCAACGAAATTCCGATGTCAAACGCTGACCCCCTTCTCTGACGACCTCGAGACATTCGTCGAACTCATCGTCACTGCCGTAGTAGGGATCGAAGAGGTCAAGGTCCCGTCCCGGTTCGATCACGTTTCGCAACAAGATCACCTCGGTCGACTGGTTAGACAGGCGCTTTCTCACTTCGTGAACGTGCTCACGAGTCATGCCGATCACGAGGTCCTGACGGTCCAAGTACGAGCGATCGGCGAAGGTCGCGAGGGATCCTCGTCCGTCGAAGCCGGCCCGATCGAGCGCTCGGCGAGCTCGTTCGTCCATCGGACTGCCCACGTGCCAGTTGGCGGTTCCGGCGCTCGTGACGTCGACGCGATCGCGGAGCAACGAATCGGCGTCGACGAAGTGTTGGAGCACGACCTCGGCCATCGGGGAACGACATATGTTGCCGGTGCAGATCATGGCTACTCGCACGCGCGACTGGACCACCAGACTCCTTTGGACGTACCCCAATTTACGGTGCTAAGGAAGGGATAAGTGACGTGCGGACCGAGATGACGAGTAACTACTATGGGTTCAGGATCCAAGGAGGGGAGACGCGATGCCACTTTCAGAGCATGAACAGCGAGTCCTAGCCGAACTCGAAGAGTCACTTTCGAAGCAGGATCCGCGATTTGCAAAAAACGTACGTGAGACCAACGTGTATTCCCATGGCGGTCGACGTGTTCGATGGGGCATCGCCGGATTCATCGCGGGCCTCTTGATTCTCATCCTCTGTTTCTCCACCTCGGTCCTCCTGGGCCTCGCTGGCGTTGCACTGATGTTTGTGTCTGCAGTGGTTATCGAGCGAAACGCTCGTCTTATGGGACGTGCATCGTGGCAGGACATCACCCGTCCGAGTCAAGGTGACGACACCCGCGCGAACTACGGTCCCCGGACCAGTTCGCTTCGCGACTGGTTGTCGCGTCAGCGCCGCACTCGAGAATGACCGACGTCGGGGTAGCGCGCCACGCGCCCCCGTGTCTGGCCCTGGATATCGGTGCGACCAAAGTCGAAGCGGCGGTCGTCGACGCCGACGGCACGTTACGTGCGAGGGCGCGAATCAACGACGCCGATCATCACGATGACCTGATCACCGCGATAGTCGCACTCTCGCGACGCGTGATGGCCGAAGGGCCCGTCGAGGTCGTGGGCGTCGGGTGCGCCGGACCGATGAGTCGCGGCGGTGAAGAGGTGTCACCACTCAACATCGCCGAGTGGCGCGCCTTTCCTCTACGGCGAAGGTTGCGCGAGGCTCTCGGTCTCGAGGTCTACGTCGACGGGGACGCTCGCGCGCTCGCCCTCGCTGAAGGCGCGTACGGTGCGGCGCGCGATGAAACGTCGTATCTCTCGATGGTGGTCTCGACCGGCGTCGGTGGGGGACTGGTCATCGACGGTGAGTTGCTCGACGGCGACTCCGGCAACGCCGGACACATTGGACACCTGAACGTGGTGCCCTATGGCAACTTGTGTTCGTGTGGCGCGTTGGGATGTCTCGAAGCCGAAGCCTCGGGTTGGGCGATCGAGTCGCTCACCGGACGCAGTCCGGCCGACGCCGACGCCGCGACGCGCATTCGAACGGCCGACCTCGTGGGCCGCGCCGTCGGCACTCTCGCGTCGGTGCTCGATTTCAGCCGCTGCTACATCGCTGGTTCGGTCGCGCTGGGGTTTGGCGACGAGTTCTTCGACGTCGCGAACAAGTCGGCGCGAGCGATGGCGCGCTTGCCCTACTCCGAACACCTCGAGATCTCTCGATCCGAACTGGGAACCGAAGGACCGCTTCTCGGAGCGGCGTTGGTCGCGTGGCGAGGGCGATCATGAGTTCGTTGTGGACACCCGGTCTCGGGCGTTACCTCGTGCGCCATCCCGCCCACGCGTGGACGCTCGCGCGCGCCGGATGGCTGCTTCGTCGTGACGGTTGGCTACGCCACGGACCGTTCCTGCCGTTGCCCGATCCCGCGTACTGGCACTTTCGGGTGACGACCGTGAATGGAACTTCCGGCGTGACGCCGGACCCGGCGTCGATGGTCGACGCGGCGGCCTGGGCGCTTCGCCAACCCGTAGGGCGGGGCTCGTGAGTCGCGTCCTGCTCTTGAACGCGACGTTCGAGCCGCTCCAGTTGGTGAGTGAACGTCGCGCGGTCGTGCTGATGCTGGCCGGGCGAGCGGAGCCCATCGTCACGCCCGAACACCCCAACGTCTGTCGGTCGTCCTCGATAGTGGTGCAGATACCGGCCATCGTGCGTCTGCACGACATGGTGAAGCTCCCGTCCAAGGTGCGCACGCCACCGTTGACGCGGCGCTCGCTGTTGTTGCGTGATAGTTATCGCTGCGCGTACTGCCTCGAGCACGCCGACACGATCGACCACGTCGTTCCGCGCAGCCGGGGTGGTCGCCACGAATGGACGAACGTGGTGGCGGCCTGCCGACGCCACAACATGCAAAAGGGCGACCGGTTGCTCGAAGAGATCGGGTGGCGCATGCACTTCGAGCCTCGAATACCTGACGGACCGTGGTGGCGTTGGCGTCACCTGCCCGATCCGGACCCGCTGTGGGCGCCGTACCTACCTCGGGCGTCGTGACCTCGCCACTCACCGAGCTCTACGACTACGACTCGCTGCGCAGGGAACCTGAAGCGACGCTCTACGTCGTGCGCCCGGATCGCGCGACGCTCGTCTTGGGCAGCGCTCAATCGAGCGACATCCTCAACGCGCATCGAGTGGGCGACATACCGCTTCGTCGACGTCGGGGTGGTGGCGGACTCGTCCTCGTGCAGCCCGACGACCTTTGGATCGATTGGTGGATACCCGCCGGCGACCATCGGTGGCGCAGTGACGTACACGCCAGCTCTCGCATGGCCGGGCGAAGGTGGGCCGACGTTCTCGACGGCGTCGTCCGTGGCGAGGTCACGGTGCACGATGGTCCGCTCGAGGGAGACCCCGCGTATCGACTCGTGTGCTTTGCCGGACGCGGACCGGGTGAAGTTTTCGTCGACGGCGTCAAGGCCGTCGGCGTCACCCAGTGGCGCGTGCGCGAAGGCATTTTCGTATCCACCGTCATGCACGCCCATCCATCGACTGACGTTTTGCGCTATCTCGAAGAGGTCCCCGACGGACTCCAGCGGGCCCTCGATCATCACGTGTTGTCCTCGCTCACCGACGTCGATCGAGAGACAGTGATCGAGGCACTGCGCAACGCCGACGGCCCTTGGCAGTACCGCGCCAATCAACTTCACGCCTAGAGCGCACCACACCTTCACTTCGGCGACGGCGCCCGTCACGTCTCGGTCCTCAGCGTGGAGAAATTGGCTCCAAATTGTTTCGATTTGCATCTGAGTGGGGTTTAGTGGTGTAATGTGTCACGAAATGGGGGAAAGTGGTGAACCCATGGGAGGACCGTCGATGCTCGGATTTGTTGGTCAGTACCAGCACTCGCTGGACGCCAAGGGTCGACTCATCCTGCCCGCCAAGTTCCGTCCCGAGTTCGAACGTGGTGGTCACCTCAGCCCCAATACCGAAGGGTGCATCGCTCTATGGACCCCGGGGGAGTTCGCCCGCCAGAGCGATGAGCGCCTCGAGCAGAGCCGATCTGGTGGCTCGCTCCACCGCCAGCAAGTTCGCTACTGGGCCGCCAACTCCTCGGACGTGGAATTTGACAAGCAGGGTCGGTTCGCGTTGCCGACGGCGATCCGTGATTACGGGCAGCTGAGGGGAGACGTGCTGATCGTAGGAACGCTGGACCACATCGAACTGTGGAATCCCTCGATTTACGCCGAGAAGGTCAATTCGGCCGAAGAGCTGTTCAAGCAGGGCAGTGACTAATGAATGGAGTGCAACAGACGTATCGTCCGCGGACCATGCGCAGCCTGGCAATCGTCAAGACGGGTAGAGAATCCTCCTCCGCCTGCTCTCCCGTCTTGACGATTGAAAGGCTGCAGATGGCCCAGGACATATTTCACGTACCGGTGCTCGAGAGTGAAATCGTCGAGCTCTTCGCCAGTCAGCCGACTGGCGTCGTTGTCGACGCCACGCTCGGCGGCGGTGGCCACGCGTACGCGGTCCTGCAGAACGCTCCGCAACTTCGCATTCTTGGCATCGATCGTGACCCCGATGCCCGAGCCGCCTCCTCGAGTCGGCTCGCCGAGTTCGAGGGTCGCGTCCGCATCGTGGACGCGACCTTCGGCCAATTGCGTGACGCATTGGATCGCAACGCCGATTTCGTCGGAACTGATCCTGTCGTTGGCGTCTTGATGGATCTCGGCGTCTCCTCGCATCAACTCGACGACGCCAGCCGTGGATTCTCATTTCGCGCAGACGCACCGCTCGACATGCGAATGGACCCGACGAGGGGCGAGACCGCGGCCCAATTCCTCAGCCACGTCGACCAGCACCAGTTCGTGCGACTCCTTCGTGAAAACGGAGAAAGTCGCTTCGCCGGTTCAATCGCCAAGTCCGTCCTCGAGCGCCAGCCCCAGACCACCAATGAGTTGACCGAAGCCGTCGAGCGAGCAGTGCCGATGGCGGCGCGGCGGCGTGGTCACGTCGCCACCCGCGTCTTTCAAGCACTGCGCATTGCCGTGAACTCCGAGGAAGCCGAATTGGCGAGCGGTCTTGACGCGGCACTGGACGCCGTCGTCGCCGGTGGTCTCCTGGCGGTAATTTCATATCATTCGGGCGAAGACCGCGTCGTGAAAACGGTCTTGCACGAAGCGGCCACTGGGGGATGTCACTGCCCGCCCGAGCTCGGCTGCGTCTGCGGCGCCGTCCCACGCGTCACCGTGTTCAAGGCCAGCGCTCGTCTCGCTGGTCAAAGTGAAATCGACCGTAATCCCCGTGCCCGTTCGGCCCGACTCCGTGTAGCGCGGAAGCTCCCGTGAGCGTCATTACCTTTCCTCGGCGCGTGGACAACGGTCGTACACGACCACGCACGCGTCCGCGAGCCCGCCCCGACACCCAACGACGTCCGACTCATGTCGCGGTGGCCCCGCGGCGCCGTGTCGTAACGAGAACATGGCGAGGCGCGTCGTCGCTTCGAAAATCGTGCATCGTCGTCATCGTCGCGCTCGCGCTGTCAATGGCCGGCAGCATGGTCGTGGCCAATCGCCAAGTCGAATTGCACTCGCTCCAGAGCCAATTGCTCCAGGCCCAGTCGACTTACGCCGTGCAAGTGGGTTCGAACACCGATCTTTCGGCGCCCAGTCTCGTTGCGACCAAGGCCGGCGCTCTGCACTTGGTCTACCCCGTCTCGGTGACGCAAGTCCCGTCCACGTCACTTGATGAGCCTTTGCGGCTACCGAAGTTCCTGGGTTATGCACCGGCTACATCAAGGACGATTCGGTGAGCACGCACTATTCGTCGACTCACACGCGCACCCAGGTCCTCCATCACCCATCGCGACGACGCGTCAGTGGCCCGCGACGCCTCGTCATGCTTCGATCGCTGCTCGCTCTCGCCTTCGTCGCCCTCGGGGTTCGCCTGTTCTTCATTCAAGTGGTCGATCACGCGCACTACGCCAAGCTCTCGGTCGCCCAGGTCCGCGTCAATCTGACGACGACGGCGCTGCGCGCCGGCATCTACGACCGGCACGGGCAGATACTGGCGGTGTCACGACCGACGTCGCTGGTCATCGCGGACGACATTCAGATCACGAATCCCCAACGCGAGGCACTGGCGATGTCGCCCATCATCCAGATACCGGTGAATCGGCTGGTCCCACTTCTCTCCAAATCCCACGACGGCTACGTGATCTTGAACAACAAACTGAATCTCAACTCCGGACGCAAACTCGCCGCACTTAACTTTCCCGGGGTGGTCGTTCAGAACTCGTCGGTGCGAACGTATCCCAACGGACCAATCGCCACGTCGGTTCTCGGCGGTACCAATGCTTCCGGAGCGGGTTCGGCGGGACTCGAATACCAATATCAGAAGTTGCTCGCCGGCAGTACGGGGGTCACCCGCGAGTTCGTCTCGTCTTCTGGCGTGAGTCTGCCGAGTTCCTTCAGCACGGTCATCCGAAAGGCCGAGCCGGGTGTCGGACTCGAGCTGACGCTGGATACGTCCTTACAGTTCGTCGCCGAACGTGACCTCGCGCGACAACTCGCCGCGACCGGCGCCGTTTCCGGTGTCGCGGTCGTCATGGACGTGAAGACCGGTGAGATCCTCGCGGACGCCTCGCTGGCGAACACCAAGTCGCACCCGGGTGTCCTCGGCACGGATTCGGTCTGGGGTCAAAGCGTCGGGGTACCCGGCGTCGAGCAGACGATCAACAACCTCGCGTTCACCCAGACCTACGAGCCGGGCTCGGTCTTCAAGGTCGTCACCTTCTCCGCGGCGCTGCAGGCCGGCCTGATAACGCCGTCGAGCGTGATTACGGTGCCGTCCTCGGTCGTCGTTGGTGGACGCTACTTCCACGACGCCGAGCGCCACGCGCTCGAACATCTCACCGCGACCCAGGTCCTCGCACTCTCTTCCAATATCGGTACCTATGAGATCGGTACCCGCGTGGGCGAGGCCGGACTGTTGGCCCAGGTCGAGCGATTGGGTTTCGGGCAGTCGACGAGCGTCAACTTCCCGGGCGAGTCGTCCGGCCTGCTCGTCAACGCCGCGAACTGGTACGCGAGTGACCAGGTCGCGTTGCCCATTGGCCAGGTCGATGCGGTGACGCCGATACAGATCCTCGACGCGTATAACACGATCGCGAACGGCGGTGTCTTCGTCGAACCGAAGTTGGTTCGCGGCTACGTCTACGCGAATGGCGCCGTCAAGGCGACGGCCCCGAGCACGCAGCGCGAAGCGATCAGTCCGAGTGTCTCCGCGACGATGGTCAAGATGCTCGAACAAGTCGTTCTCTCCGGTACCGGGACGAACGCGATTATTCCCGGCTACAGCGTCGCCGGCAAGACCGGCACCGCGACGATGGTGTATCCCGGTAAGGACAAACTCCTGGTCGGGGACTACAACGCGAGTTTCGTGGGATTTGCCCCGGCCAACGACCCGGTACTGTCGATGGTCGTGGTGGTGGAGCGTCCCGAGACGACGATTTTCGGCGGCGCCGTCGCGGCACCGATCTTTCAAGAGGTCATGTCCTACGCGCTGCACCACTACAACATCCCCTCCAACGGCACCTACCAAAAGCCACTGAAGGGCACCGGCGCTTCGATCTCTTCGGACGTGACCTGATGCAACTGGGCGACATCCTCGACGACTTGACCCTCGACGTGGCGACGGGGGGTCTCGAGATCACGCACGTCGACATCGATTCTCGCGAATGCGTTCCCGGTTCTCTTTTCTTCGCCATGCCCGGTTCATCGGCCAGTGGCGTGACCTTCGTCACCGACGCCGTTCGACGCGGAGCGCTCTGTGTGGTGACCAGCTCGCCGCTGGACATCGGCGCACCGGTCGTCGTGGTGCCGTCCACCCAATTGACGGCGCTCTGCTCGCATGCGAGCGCCGCCGTCGTCGGTCACCCCGAGACCAAGACGCTTTTGGTCGCCGTCACCGGCACCAACGGCAAGACGAGCGTGACGTCGATCGTCAGCGAATTGGCCCGTGCATTGTCGTGGAACGGCGCCAGTATCGGAACGCTGACCAACGAGCGCACCACGCCGGCCGCGCCCGAACTGTTCCGGACGCTGGCGACGCTGGTCGAACGCTTTGACCCGGCGCGACAGAACTCAGTGGTGGCGATGGAGGTGTCGAGTCACGCGATGAGTCAGCATCGGGTCGACGGTCTGGAGTTCACGGTCGCCGCGTTCACGAATCTCAGTCACGAGCACCTCGATTACCACGGTTCGATGGAGGAGTACTTCGTCGTGAAGTCGCGCCTCTTTACGCCCGAACATTCCCATCGCGCTGTCATTTGGGGCGACGACGCCTACGGCGAACGACTCGCTGAGACGACGACGTTGCCCGTGACCCGCGTCACGAGAAGTGACGCCACCGACGTCGAAGCATCGTTGAAGGGTACGACGTTCTTCTGGCGCGGGCACCTCGTCAACTCGGCACTCTTGGGTGAGTACAACGTGGACAACTCTCTGATCGCCATGACCATCATGAACGTGCTGGGTGCCGACGACGCCGCGATCGCGGCCGCGATGGGGGAGGTCTCCTCGGTTCCGGGACGATTCGACGTGGTCCGGGGCGCCGACGTCACGGTAATCGTTGATTACGCCCACACGCCCGAGGGACTGCGCCGACTTTTGGACGACGTGCGCGCCATGGTGCCCGACGGGCACGTGATCACTGTCTTTGGTTGCGGGGGCGACCGCGACCGGGCCAAGCGACCGGAAATGGGCCTCGTGGCGTCGACGATGTCCGACGTCACCATTGTCACGTCGGACAATCCCCGCTTCGAAGCGCCGGAGGCGATCATCGACGCCATCATGTCGGGAGTCGCGAGCGGCGCGAACGTCGTTCGCGACGCCGACCGGCGGAGCGCGATCGCGCGTGCACTCGAAGAGGCCGCTGCGGGTGACGTCGTGGTCGTGGCCGGAAAGGGTCACGAGACGACCCAGACCATCGGTGACCTCGTCATTCCGTTCGATGACCGCGTCGTAGCCCGCGAGCTCCTGCGATGAGGTCCGCATGCTGAGTCTGATGGAGTCCGGTGGCGTCGCGTTTCTCGTTTCGCTCTTCGTGACGCCGCTCTGGATCCGGTTCCTCACTCACCGTTCCTACGGTCAACGGATTCACGAAGACCTGCCGTCGACGCATCTCGTCAAGGCCGGTACGCCCACGATGGGCGGTGTCATCATCGTGGTGTCGGCGGTGCTGGGCTACCTGATGGGTCACGTCGGCACTTCGATCGTGTTCACGCGAAGCGGCATCCTGGTCGTCGGGGTGATCATCGTCTCGGGACTCTTGGGATTCCTCGATGACTACATCAGCATTCGCAACGCTCGTAACCTAGGGCTCAACAAGCGCGGGAAGTTCGTTGGTCAATTGTTGATCGCGGCGGTCTTCGCGGTGTTGTCAATCGACTGGGTTCACACCTCGACGAACCTCTCGTTCACGCGATTCTCGCTGCCCGGTTGGAACTTGACGTCCGTCGGATGGATCTTGCTCGCCGTATTCGTGATCATCGCGAGTTCGAACGCGGTCAATCTGACCGACGGCCTCGACGGACTCGCGGCCGGATCGGGAACGTTCTGCTTCGGTGTGTTGGCGATCATCGGCTACTGGCAGTTTCGTCACTTCTCGATCTACCATCTCCACGCCGCGCTCGATCTGGGTCTCGTCGCCGTTGGACTCGTCGGCGCGTGTCTCGGCTTTCTCTGGTGGAACGCCGCGCCCGCGCGCATCATCATGGGTGACACCGGCGCGCTCGCGATCGGCACCGGATTGGGCGCGCTGTGCTTGCTCATGAACCTGGACTTGTTGCTCCCGGTGATCGGTGGACTGTTCGTGGCCGAGACGGCGTCGGTGATCCTCCAGGTAATCAGTTTCCGACTCTTCGGACGCAGGATTTTTCGCTTGGCTCCCTTCCATCACCATTTAGAAATGCATGATTGGCCCGAATTCACGATCATCGTACGCTTGTGGATCGTCGCGGGACTGCTGTCGATGTTCGGCCTCGGAATCTTCTACGGCGACTTCTTGAAGATCGCCAAGGTGGTGTGATCATGGCGATTCGTCAAAAGGACCTGCCAACCGCGACGCGTTCCACGCGCGCCGTCACGTCGGAACGTCCGAAGGAGCGCCGATTCTTCCAGCCCATGCCCCGTGGCGTCGCGAACGGTCGCGTGTTGTTGCTCATTACGACGCTGCTCGTGACCTTCGGCACGATCGCCGTGGCGTCGGCGAGCGAAGGTCAAGCCTCGGCCAACGGTGGCTCGACGTGGTCGATCATGATTCACGACCTGGTCTTTCTCGGCTTTGGGATATTCGGGCTCTACCTCGCCTCGCGCGTGCGACTTGATCGACTCATACGTGCCGCGCCCTTATTGATTCTCGTGGGACTCGGGCTCTTGTTGGCGGTGCGCGCCATTGGCGTGACGAGCAACGGCGGAACTCGGTGGCTCAACCTACACGTCATCTACCTGCAACCGTCGGAGCTGTTCAAGCTCTTCACCGTGCTGTTCGTGGCGTGGCTGGTGCAGCATCACCACGACGAACTCGATCACTGGCGTCAGTTGGCCATATGGAGCCTGCCCGTCACCTTTGGGTGCGCGCTCATCGTCATCGAACCGGACATCGGCACGACGTCGGTGGTCGCGGCCATCGCCTTCGCCATGCTCGCGGTGGGCGGCCTGTCGAGGAAGATGCTCATCCGGATCATCGTGCTCGGGGTGGGCGCCTTCGGGGCCTACATGGTGTCCAAGCCGTACTCGGCCGGGCGATTTTGGTCGTTTCTGCACCCGAACACCCACCTGCTCGGTAGCGGCTATCAACTCCTGCAGAGTCGAATCGGACTGGGCGCCGGCGGCGTCGGAGGACTGGGTCTCGGCCACAGTCGAGAGAAGTGGGGACTCTTGCCGAATCCGCACACCGACTTCATCTTCACCATCATCGGCGAAGAGATGGGACTGATCGGCACCCTCGTCGTCATCGCGCTCTTCGTGGCGTTTCTCTTCGCGGCGGTGCGCATCGCCCAACAGTGCACCAATTCCGTCTATCGACTCGTGGCTATCGGCATCACCACGTGGATCGCCGTCGAAGCCCTGATCAACATCGCGTCGGTCGTCGGTTGGTGGGCCGTGACGGGAATTCCGCTGCCCTTCTTCTCCTACGGCGGCACGGCGTTGATCACCGAACTCGCCGCCGTGGGGTTGCTCTACAACATCGCCCACGACCGCTCGCACAGTGGCGACGTGACGATTCGAGAGCGCCGCATCACGAGCTTCCGCGAGACCTTGGAACGCAAGAGCGCCCTGCGTCGGGCCGCTCGATCGCGCTCGATGAACGATCCGCGCCGGACCCGCTGATGGCCGGTCCCATCGTCATCACCGGTGGTGGGACCGGAGGACATATCTACCCGATGCTCGCCATCGCCGAACAGCTTCGGGCGAACGGTGTCGACCCGAGTGACCTTCGTTTCGTGGGCAGTCGTCGGGGACAGGAGTCGACGCTCTTGACGAACGGCGACGTCGCGCTCACCTTGTTGCCCGGTCGGGGCTTTCGTCGATCACTCCGACCGGACGCGCTCGTCCAGAATCTGAGCGCCGCGTGGTCACTGTCTGCGGCTCTCGTGATCGCGATTGCCAAGGTGCGACAGTGGCGACCGTCGGTCGTGGTGTCTTTGGGGGGCTACGCCTCCTTCGCGACCACCCTCGCCGCCGTCGTGTGGCGCCGTCCCCTGGTGCTCGTCGAACTGGACGCCGAACCGGGCGCGGCCCAGCGACTCTTCACCCGGTACGCGAGCGCGCGGTGCTGCGCCTTCCCGTCGAACGAAGCCAACGCCGTCGTGACCGGCACACCCCTTCGAGAGAGCGTCGTCTCAGTCGATCGCTCAACGACCGCACGCGCCGCGGCGCGTTCCTCGTTCCAGCCACCGATCGATGACGCGCGGGTGGTCGTCGTCGTGATGACCGGTTCACTCGGATCGACGAAGGTCAATCACGCGGTCAGCGAACTGGCGCGGCGATGGTCCAATCGCCGTGATCGAACGATCATTCACGTGGCCGGACGTCGCGACGTCGCCGACGTGCGCGCCCACGCGCCGACGACCGACGGTCTCGACTACCGAATTCTGGAGTTCGGTGACATGGCGCAACTGTGGGCCCTGTGTGACGTCGCGGTCTGTCGATCCGGAGCGTCGACGGTGGCGGAGTTGACGACACTGCGGATACCGTCAGTACTGGTTCCGCTCCCGCACGCGCCCGGCGATCACCAGATGAAGAACGCGCTCGTCGTCGTCGAGGCGGGGGGCGCGCGACTGGTACTCGACGCCGAGTGCACCGGCGCCAAATTGGATGAAGTGTTGGAGTCGATCACGACGCCCGAGACGCTCGCGTCGATGGGTCGGGCCGCGGGCGCGTTGGGTCGCAGCGACGCGGCGTCGTCAATCGCGCGCGTCGTCGACGGAGTGAGAGGTCGATCGTGACGACGTTTGATCCCGGCGTCCGCGTCCACATCGTGGGCGTGGGTGGTGCGGGCATGAGCGGTCTGGCCCGACTCCTCGTCGAGGCCGGTGCCGTCGTGAGCGGCAGTGACCTCACCGATTCGGCCGTGCTCGAAGCGTTGCGCGCGTGTGGCGTCACCGTCAGGGTCGGACACGACCAGGCGAATTTCGACGGCGCCGATCTGGTGCTGTGGTCACCGGCGATCGCGAGCGACAACGTCGAACTCGCCGCGGCTCGCGCGAGCGGTGCGGTCCTCTTATCACGAGCTGACGTCCTGGCCGAGCTAGCTCGGGTGCGTCGCGTCATCGGGTTGACCGGCACGCACGGTAAGACCACGGCCACCTCGATGATGGTGCACGTGCTGGCGGCCGACGGGCGCGACCCGGGACGACTCCTCGGCGCCGACGTGCTCGGTGTCGGCGCGAACGGTCATTGGGGCAGCGGCGACGTCGTGGTCGAGGTCGACGAAAGCTACGGGACGTTCGCGCACATCCATCCCCACGCGCTGGGACTGCTCAACGTCGAAGCCGATCACCTGGATCACTACGGCACGCTCGGCGCCCTCGAGCACGCGTTCGCGCAACTGTTGGAACGAACCAGCGGACCGGTCGTCATATGGAACGATGACGCCGGGTGTCAGCGAGTCGCGAACATCGCCCAACGAGACGTCGTTCGCGTGGGGACTGGTGACGACCCGTGGCGAGTGAGTGAGATCGCGGTCACGCGTCACGACGCGACGTTCACCCTGCGCGGTCCCGAGGTCGAGACGCGCCTGATGCTCGGCGTGACCGGAGTGCACAACGTCGCCGACGCCGCGGTGGTCGCGGTACTCGCGAGCGAGTTGGGAGTGTCGAGCGACGCGATTCGAACGGGCCTCGCGAACTTTCGCGGTGCACCGCGACGATTCGAACTGCGCGGGTCGTGGCGCGGCGTCGACGTGTACGAGAGCTACGCGCATCTGCCGGGCGAGATCAGCGCGATCCTCAGCGCGACCCACGCCGCCGGTTACGAGCGAATCACGGCGGTCTTTCAGCCCCATCGCGTGACGCGGACGCTCTCCCTCGTGGAGGACTTCGCGCCGTCATTCGACGCCGCGACGGCCGTCGTCGTGACCGACATCTATACGGCCGGCGAGCCGAATCCGACGGGCGTCACCGGAGAAATCGTCGTCGAGGCGATCGTCCGAAGGGGCGCGGGCGCGATCACCACGTACGTCGCGTCGATCGACGACGTGCCGGAGGCCCTCGAAGCGCTGCACGCGACGAGCGACGTCGTGGTGTTGCTCGGCGCCGGCGACGTCGCGTCGATCGCCTCGAATCTTCGAGGTATGGACTGATGTCACTCGATGAACTCATCGACGTCGGCGGTGCTCGGGTGAAGGAGCACGCGCCCTTCGGTGCACGAACGACGTACCGCGTGGGTGGCGCGGTACGGGTCTTGGTGACCCTCGCATCTCTGGCGGACCTCGATGAGTTAGGCCCGTTGATGTTGGGCAGCGGACTCGAGATGTTCGTCCTCGGCAACGGTTCGAACGTGTTGGTGGCCGACGGCGAGCACGAGGTCCTCGGCGTGCGTCTCGTCGGCGAGTTCGAGGAACTGCACACGCGCGACGAAGGGGACGTGGTCGTGGTCGACGCCGGCGCCGCTTTGGGCCTGCCGGTCGCCGCGCGTCGTCTCGCCAAGTCCGGCGTGGTCGGCTTCGAATGGGCGGTGGGCGTGCCCGGGAGCTTCGGGGGAGCGGCCGTGATGAACGCCGGAGGTCACGGTTCGGACATGAACGAGTCACTCGTGTCGGTCACCGTCTGGCACGACGGCGTGACGCGAACGTGGTCCAAGGAGCTGCTCGATTACGGCTATCGCACGAGCGCCCTGCGTAGCGACGATCTCGTCACCTCGGTGCGACTACACCTTCGCGCCGGTGACAGCGAGGCGGCCCAGGAACGGATCCGTGAGATCGTGCGGTGGCGGCGCGAGCACCAACCCGGCGGCGCCAACGCGGGCAGCGCCTTTCGCAATCCCGACGATGACTACGCCGGTCGCCTCATCGAAGCCGCCGGCTGCAAGGGGCTGCGCATCGGGTCCGCGGTCGTCTCGGAAAAGCACGCGAATTTCATCATCGCCGACGTCGACGGACGAGCCAATGACGTCTACGAACTGCTGATGACGGTGCGCGCGAGGGTGCTCGAGAGCTCGGGCGTCGAACTCGTGAGCGAGCACCGCTTCCTCGGCTTCGAGTCGCCGTGAGCCGCGCGACCCGCCGACGCTCCGCCGTCACGGACGGTGCGCGAGCGCGCAACGACGAGACCGTCGTGGCGAGGGGTCGGCGCGACACCGCACCTCGTCCGCGTCGTCGACTCTTCGGACTCGTGAAGTTCACGCTGGTCACGGTGCTGGTGATCGCCACCCTCGCCGTCGTCGGTGAGTGGGTTCTTCGCCAGTCGTACTTCCGCGTCCAACACATCACCTTCGTGGGCGTGCGCCACGAGCCACTCGCCTTGGTGATCGCGGCCTCCGGTCTCGAGGCCCACCCGACGATGATGGACGTCAACACCACGACGGTGAAAGCCAATCTGGCGCAGTTCGCGTGGATCGATGCAGTGCGACTCACGAAGCACTGGCCCAATTCGGTGGTCGTCACCGTGCACGAATCCACCGCCGTCGCCGTCGCGTTCAACGACAAACACGTGTTGCAATACGTCGACCAGCGCGGACGCGACCTCGGGACGGCGCCCCTTCACGCGAACCTGCCGACGCTCGAATACGTCCATCCCCGAAATGCGCAGTGGCCCTTCGCGCACGCGGGTCGCTCGGCGGCGCTCGTCGCGGCGCAACTGCCTCGCGCCTTCAGCGCCCAGGTCGCGGTCATCACCGAGAACGACCACGGCGTCGTGACGCTGAAGATGACCACGCCGGTCACCTTCATCCTCGGACCGCCGACGCAACTGAGCGCGAAGTTCGTGGCGATCGCCTCGGTGATCGCGCACAGTACGCTTCGTCCCGGCGACGTCGTCGACGCGACGGTTCCGGGCGAGTTGGCGGTGACGGGATCGCCGCCGTCGTAGGCCACCATTTGACCAAAAACCAAGGTCTGACTAGCCTTCGATGACGTTTGTTCGCCAATGTTCGCACCTTCGTCAGAGGTGCGACACAATGGAGGAGTCAACCCAAGGGGAGTTCATGAGTCTCAATCAGAACAATTACCACGCCGTGATCAAAGTCATCGGCGTTGGTGGAGGCGGTGTGAACGCAGTCAATCGCATGATCTCGTCGGGTCTTCGCAATATCGAGTTCATCGCGGCCAACACGGACGCGCAGGCCCTTCTGATGAGTGAAGCCGATCTCAAACTCGATATCGGACGTGAGTTGACCAAGGGACTCGGTGCGGGGAGCGACCCGGAGATCGGTCGCCTGGCCGCCGAGGACCACCGCGGGGAGATCGAAGAGGCCCTGATGGAGACCGACATGGTCTTCATCACCGCCGGCGAGGGCGGCGGCACCGGCACCGGTGCGGCCCCGGTCGTCGCCGAGATCGCTCGCGCGCTTGGCATACTGACCATCGGCGTCGTCACGCGGCCCTTTTCGTTCGAGGGCAAGCGTCGCGCCACGCAGGCCGAAAAGGGCATTCAGTCCCTTCGCGAGAAGGTCGACACCCTGATCGTCATTCCGAACGATCGACTGCTCTCGGTCACGGCCGCCGACACCTCGATGCTGGACGCCTTCAAGATCGCCGACGACGTGCTGCTGTCGGCCGTGCGCGGTGTGACGGACCTGATCACGGTGCCCGGACTGATCAACACCGACTTCGCCGACGTGAACGCCATCATGCGCAACGCCGGCACCGCGATCATGGGCGTCGGTTCGTCGACCGGCGAAGGACGCGCGGTGAACGCCGCGCGCGCGGCCATCACGTCGCCGCTCTTGGAGGCGTCGATCGACGGAGCCCGCGGAATCTTGATGAACATCGTCGGGGGACCGGACGTCACGCTCTCCGAGGTGACCCAGGCCGCCGAGATCATCCACTCGGTCGCCCACCCCGACGCCAATATCATCTTCGGCAGTGTCATCGACGATTCGATCGGCGACGCGGTGCGCGTCACGGTCATCGCCGCCGGTTTCGACCACAACGCATCGGCCAAGGTTTCGCCGATCACGACGTCGGAGCCTTCGATGACCGAGGGTCCGCGCAGTGACATCTTCACGAGCACCACCAATGACGACTTCTTCGACGTCGGTGGCGATGACGACCTCCCCAGCTTCCTCCGCTAACCCCGAACTCGTCGCGCGCGTCGCCCAGAACCTGGCGACGCTCCGGGCCCGTATCGCCTCGACGGGTCGCGAGGCGGCGTCGATCCGCATCGTCGCGGTCACGAAGACCTTCGGCGTCGACGCCGTGCGAGCGGCCGTCGACAACGGCCTCGACCACCTGGGCGAGAACTACGTCGATGAGCTGGAAATCAAGTTCGCGCAGAGTCGCGACCTCAACATCTCGTGGCACTTCTTGGGCGCGCTGCAGTCGAACAAGATCGCCCGGGTGGCGCGGTGCGCTGACGTGCTCGCGACCGTGTCGCGAACCAAAGAGTTGGAGAAGATCGCCTCCGGCGACGCGCGCCCCGCGCTCTACGTGCAGGTCGACTACACCGGCGGAGCGACGCGAAACGGGGCCGAACCACGTGACGTCGCGGCCCTGGTCGAGCGGGCCCGTGCGCTCGAACTCGACGTACGCGGACTCATGACGGTCGCGGCGCCCGATCCGGCGCTGGCGCGCGTCGCATTCGCGAATCTGGCCGCGCTTCGCTCGGATCTGGGGCTCGTCGAGTGTTCGATGGGCATGAGCGACGATCTCGAACTGGCTTGTGAATTGGGTACGAGTGAGATCCGAATCGGGCGAGCGCTCTTCGGGGAGCGGGTCGCCGTGACGGCCCCCTGACCTAACATGGGTGAAGGCGCCGGAACCGCAAGGAGATGTTGATGAAAGATAAGTTGCGCGGGTTCTTAGGATTCCTAGGTCTCATCGAGGACGAGTACGGCGAATACGGCTCCACCGGAACGGCGCCCGCGCGCCCCTTCACCGAGACCGCGACGTCAGAGGACGAACCGGATTGGAGCGCTCCGCCGAGCGCCCGACAGTTCCCCACGTCGTCCTCGAACGCCGCGCCGCTGCGTCCGGCGACGAATCCACGGCCCTCGTCGATCTCGGTGCTCGACTCCTCGGGTCAGGCGTCGAGGGTTCGCCCGATGGCGAGTGCCTCGCCGCGAAGTGGCTCGTCGTTCTCCGCCGAGCGTGACGTCGCGATCTTCGCGCCACGCAGTTACGACGAATCGCGTCGCATCACCGACCTCTTGCGCTCGAACCGCGCGGTCGTGCTCAACGTCACCTCGGTCGATCCGAACCTCGGTCGTCGGCTCGTCGACTTCGCGTCGGGCACGGCCTACGCGCTGAACGCGAAGATCGAGATCCTCGGCAACAGCCTGTATCTCATGAGCCCCCAGGGCATGCACCTCGGCCCGGAAGCGAAGGATCGGCTGCGCGAGGCGAACTATCGCGACCTCGGCGGCGCATGAGGCTCATACAAGACCTCTTGACGCTCTACATCCTGATTATCTTCGCCTCGTCGGTGCTCAGTTGGTTTCCGACGACGAGTTCGTCGGGCGGACTCGCCACCACGAAACTCGTTCTCGCGCGACTCACAGAACCGGTGTTGCGACCACTGCGCTCGATCATGCCGAGCGCTCGCATCGGCGTCGATTTCTCGCCGTTCGTGGCGATCCTCATCCTCTACGTCATCAAGGCCAACATCTGAGTCGCCAATTGAACGATTCGTGACAAACCGAGTTGTAGGGTGTCTGCATGGATAGCACGGATTCCGCGTACGCAGCACTGGACGCCATCGACACGGTGGCCTTCAAGATCGGGGTGCGGGGATACAACGTCGACGAGGTCGACGACTTCCTCGAGCGTCTCTCGGGTGAGGTCCATCAGCTCAAGGAACTCGTGCAACAGCAGCGCCAGCAATTGCGCCAGGCCGGCGAGCGCATCAACCAGCTCGACACTCGTTCGGTCTCGGACGCGCCGGCCCCGGCGCCCGCACCGGCCGCGGCACCGAGGCACATCAGCGTGTCGGGCGCCGAACAGGTGACCGCCATGATCGCGATGGCCCAGCAGTTCATCGAGCAGGCCCAGTCAGAGGCCGAGTCCAAGGCGCGTGAGATGACGACCGGTGCCCAAGAACGGGCTCGCGAGATCGTGGCCGAAGCGCGCAGCCGGGCCGAGGACGAGGTCAATCGACTCAACGGTCTCAAGCAACGTCTCAGCGAAGACGTGGAGACGTTGACACGACAACTCGACACCGAACGCAAACGTCTGGGCGGCGCCCTCGCCGAGTTCTCGCGGTGGGTGGAGAGTTCGCTGCAGGTCGGCGGTCGAGCGCCGGTGAACGTCGCACCGGAACCGGCGCCGCGTCCCATCAAGCCGCCGCCGGCCCCGGCGCCCGTTTCGGACCAGGGCGTCGGTCAGGTACTCAACTTCGAAGCACCCTCGCACGACGATCGACTGTAAGTTCCTCGCAAACTGGTAGGGTCGGCGCGCACTTGTTGTGCATCGTCGAGGAGTTCACCATGCCGTCCCCAGCAAAAACCACGAAGAAGGCCCCGGCCAAAAAGGCCGCCGTCAAGAAGAGCGTGGTGACGAAGGCTCCGGCCAAGAAATCCGCACCGAAGCGCCCCGTGGCCACCAAGTCGGCCCCGAAGAAGCCCGTGAAGAAGGTGCTGGCCAAGAAGGCCGCCCCGAAGAAGGGTCCCGCGAAGAAGGTCCCAGCGAAGCCGGTGAAGAAGGTCGCGACCTTTAGCGCCGCGCAGAGGGCCGCCGCCGCGAAGAAGATCGCCGTCGCCAAAGCCAAGGCCGCCGCCATAGCGAAGCTCCACAAGGAGCGCGACGCGAAGTTAAAGGCCGTCGCCAAAGCCAAGGCCGCCGCCGCCAAAGCCAAGGCCGTGGCCGCCGCCAAAGCGAAAAAGGAGCGTGACGCCAAAGCGAAGGTCGCGGCCAAAGAGCGCGAGGTTCAACGCAAGGCTCGCGAGAAGGCCGCGGCCGAAGCGAAGAAGCAACGCGAGATCGACGCGAAACGCAAGGCCATCGAGGCCGAGAAGCAGCGCAAGATCCGCGAGATCGAACGGCGAAATCACGAGGAACTGAAGCGTCAGGAGCGGCGCGAGGCCGAGGAGCGCAAGCGCCTCGAGGCGCTCGAGCGAAAGATGCACTCCAAGCCCTACGCCGACGAGCCGGAGTTCCTCGAAGAGTTGCGTCTCTTGCTGCTCGAGACCCGAAGCGCCACCAACGACGACATCGTCATAATGGAGTCCGAGGCCGACGAGATGTTGGTCGACCGTGAACGACTCGAGTACGACGACGAAGACGGCAGTAGCGTCGCGTCGGACATCCAGCGCGACCAGAAGAAGGACCTCGCCTCGCTCCTTCGCCTGAAGGTCGACGAGATCGACGTCGCGCTGGCGCGGATCGCCGACGGCAGTTACGGTCGTTGCGACGAGTGTTACGAGGCCATCTCGAAGCCCCGTCTGCTGGCCCAGTTGCCGGTCTTCATGTGTGTCTCGTGTCGCGCAAGCGTCTAACTGATCGGATCAATTACACGGTTCTCGTGATCGCCCTCGTCGTGACGGCGATCGACGCACTGACCAAAGTCTGGGCCCGCCACGCCCTGTCCACCCACGCCATCCACGTGGGTGGTGGGATCTGGCTTCGGTTGCAGTACAACTCGGGCATCTCGTTCTCCTTCAATCATTCGAGGACGATTCTCACGACGATTCTCACCGTGGTGGTCGCTCTCGTGGTCGTCGGGGTCGGACTTCGAGCGCGCCCGGGACTGTCGACGGTCGGCTTCGGACTGCTTATCGGTGGGGGCGTCGCCAACGTCGTGGACCGGCTCTCGGCCAGTCCCCACCAGGTCACCGACTTCATCGCCCTGGGTTCGTTTCCGGTCTTCAATCTCGCCGACGTGGCGATCACCGCCGGCTTCATCACGCTGCTCGTGGCGGCCCTCGCGGGCGAGAAGTTGCTCGCGTGAGTGATGACGACCTCTTCGGCGCATTCGACGGTGAGACGCTGGACTTGGTGCTGCCGAGCACGCTGGACGCGATTCGCATCGATCGAGTGCTCGCGCTGTTGACGGGACTCTCGCGTTCAGAGGTGAATGACGTGATCACGAGCGGCGCGGTGACACTGAACGACAAGGTGATCGTGAAGTCCTCGACGTCGGTGGTCGAGGGCCAGCGGCTCGTCGCCGTGTTGCCGGCACCCGAGAGTGACGAGGTCGAGGCGGACACGAGCGTGCCCGTCGACGTCGTGCTCGACGACGTCGATTTCGCCGTCGTCAACAAGGCGCCCGGTCAGGTCGTGCACCCCGGCGCAGGACACCGTCACGGCACGTTGGTGGCCGGACTGCTCGCCCTCTATCCCCAGATGCGCGCGCTCAGCGACGAGGGCCTCTGTGATCCCCTGCGCCCGGGCATCGTGCACCGACTGGACAAGGGAACCTCCGGCGTCTTAGTCGTCGCGAAGACGCCGGAGGGCTTTACCAACTTGAGCGCCCAGCTGGCCGAGCGACTCATGGAGCGTACCTATTACGGAATGGTCGAGGGTCACGTGGCCGAAGAGCGCGGTGTGGTTGACGCACCGATCGGACGCTCGACGCGGACACCGACCGTCATGGCGGTGCGCGCCGATGGTCGGGCGGCACGAACCGGCTACGAGGTCATCGCGCGCATCGAGAAGCCGCACGCCATGACGTTGTTGCGTTTGCAACTCGACACGGGACGAACCCATCAGATCCGCGTGCACTTGGCGACCATCGGGCATCCGGTCGTGAACGATCCGCGCTACGGTCATCGACGCGAGAAGCGATTGCCCGAGGACCGATTTTTCTTGCACTCGAACACACTGGCGTTCGCCCATCCGCGAACTGACGAATGGATCACGACGAGCGTGCCCCTCCCGCCGGACCTGCGAGTGCTGGTACCGCCGTCGGTGGAGTTCTAAGCGACTTCGCGCGCGGCCAAGACGGCCGAGTCCTCGCGAAGCAGCGTCAGGGCCTCTTCTTCGGCGCGACGCACGCGACGGACACCGATGTCCATCTTGGTCGCCGTCGCCTGGAGCGAGAGGGGAGTGGCGCCGTTGAGACCGAAGCGCAGGTTCAACACCTCGCGCTGCAGGTCGTTCAACTTCTCGAGCGCGCCGTGGAGCTGGTCGTCCATCATGGTCTGCTCGATGTCGCCGACCCAGTCGTGCTGGCTCGGGGCGACGAGGTCACCCAACGTGGTCGCGGAGTCCGAGGACGCGGGCTGATCGAGGCTCGCGGTCACGCCGGCCAACCCGTGCAGGTTGTCGCGCTCGGCCTTGGTCATGCCCGTGGCTTCACTCAGCTCGTCGTCAGTCGGCTTGCGCCCGAAGATCGAGGTCAACTCGGCGGTGGTCGCTTCGAGGCGCTGCAGCTGTTCGCCGACTTCGAGTGGGATTCGAATGGTCCGTCCGTGCTGTTGGACGGCGCGCTGGAGGGCTTGGCGAATCCACCAGGTCGCGTACGTGGAGAACTTGAAGCCCCGTTCCCAGTCGAACTTTTCGACCGCACGCAAGAGTCCGAAGGTGCCTTCTTGGACGAGGTCGACCATCTCGACGCCACGGTCTTGGTAGCGACGGGCCCAGTGCAACACGAGTCGCAGGTTGGCCGCGACCATCTGCTTCTTGGCCTCTTCGTCGCCGGCGGTAACGCGCTTGGCGAGTTCGACCTGTTCGTCGTAATTGGGCATCGGATAGCGGTCGAGGTCACGCATCAGGAGGCCCAACATGTCGTTGGTATTCACGGCGGATCGGCGGGGGGTGGTAATCACTTGAAACTCCTTACCTGTAATCGTAGACAGCACGCCAGTGGGCGGTAATTTCTCCTACGAACGTCTGCCTAATTTACCACTGCGAGTGGCGTACTTCAAGGCCCCTTTCATCTGAAAATCATAAGAATCTGACCTACGCACTGTGCGTTCGCTGGACCGGTCGACCGCCTCGCGCCTGAAGGACCATGTCGGCCAACGTGAAACTCGCCAGGTGCTCTCGCATGTGATTTCCGACGTCCGCCCAGACGCCCAGTAAGACGCACTGGCCCTCGTGGTCACAGGCGCCGTCCATGTGGGGTTCGCCGAAGTCGCCGGCGACGATGGGACCGTCAACCGCCGCGACTATCTCGGCCAGCGTGATCCGCTCGACCGGTCGCGCGAGCACGTAGCCCCCGCCGACGCCCCGCTTGGAGCGCACGAGTCCGACGCCCTTCAAGCTCAAGAGGATCTGTTCCAGGTACGGCTGCGGAAGGCCGGTTCGTTGCGCCAAGTCGCGCACCGAGGTCGGCGTCGAGAGATCCGAGCCCAGGGCGAGGCTCAGTAGCGCCCGGCTCGCGTAGTCGCCCCTCGTCGAAACCCTCATTCCCTTAATCTACCGCCGAAAATCCGTAAAATCTCTTTGCGACTGAATTTTGAGTAGCCGGTCCCTGCCTTTTTCGTCGATGTGACAGGCCGTATTTAGTATTCGAGAGTGGCAATTGAGAGAGCGCGTTGTCGGACAAATCGATTTCGACTCCACCCGACGAAACTTCAAAATCAAGCACTATTGCTCCAATTAGAACTTCAACGTGAGTTGTATAACGCGGCACTTGAGGAGCGGATCGGAGCCTGGCAGTGGGAGCGGCGCTCAGTCAAGTATTACGACCAAAGTCGAGAACTCGCAGGACTCAGAGAAATTCGACCTGAGGTGGTGTCTTCAGGAATCGTCTTATGCCGGGGTACGCTTAGGCGTCTCGATCGCGCTTACGCTGCATTTTTCCGCAGAGTCAAGCTGGGTGAAACGCCGGGTTTCCCAAGATTCAAGTCGGCCAGTCGCTTTGATTCTTTGCAGTGGGAAGACGCAAGCGGTTGGAAAGTGAAGATGCAGCACCGACGGCTCTACCTCTTGGGTATCGGTGAAATAAAAGCCAACTATTACCGGCCACTATCGGGCGAAGCTAGAGCCATCACGGTGAAACGCGAGGGAACAAAATGGTGGCTGAGTGTGCAATGCGTGAACGTTCCCACGATGCCTCTGGTACCAACATGTTGCGAAGTGGGCATTGACCTCGGGGTGAAGAATCAGGTCGCTACGAGTGAAGGCGAAATTAAGAAGGGAGAACACTTCGCCTTCAAAGCACAGACCAAGCTCGCTTCCGCCCAGCGGAAACTCGGGACCAAACAACGTGGTTCGAATCGACGTCGCCGCCAAGTCGAAGTCGTTGTGCGACATCACCTCAAGGTCAAGAATCAACGCAGAAACGCCGCCCACCAATTAAGCCGGCAACTCGTTAATGAGTACGACTTCATTGCGCTCGAGAACCTCACAATCGTCAACATGGTGCGTGCACCGAAAGGAAAGCCCGACCCTGAGCGAGAGGGTTCGTATTTGCCGAACGGTGCAGCCAAGAAGGCCGGTCTCAACCGTTCTATTCACGACGCGGGGTGGGGACAACTCGTCTCATTACTGTCTTACAAGGCTGAGAGTGCCGGTAGGACAGTAGTGAGTGTGAATCCCCGCTTTACCAGTCAGACGTGTGCCGAATGCCACTACGTCGACGCCGGTAACCGGGTCAATCAAGAGGATTTTCGATGTCTCAAGTGTGGTCACTGTGATTACGCCGACATCAATGCCGCGCGTAACATCCTTCGGGCCGGTAGAGCCCTGCAGGCTTCGGCCTGCGCTGACTGAATCCAGTTCACTACCCATTTGTCTGGCACAGTGGAAGGGTGGAAGACGCCCCCAACGAGAACGTGACCGTGAACCCCGATGAAGTGCTCTCACCCGGTGAGGGCGAGAGTCCGAACGGGGACGAGAACTCCGACTTCATCAGCCAACCGGCCAAAGTGATGCGCATCGGATCGATGGTGAAATCACTCCTTGACGAAGCGCGCAGCGCGCCCCTGGACGAGGCCGGACGGGCACGTTTGCGCGAGATCTACGAGACCTCAATCAGCGAACTCTCCGGCGCCCTTTCGCCTGACCTCGGCACCGAGCTGGGCAAGATGGCGTTGCCGTTCAGCGCCGACGTGCCTACCGAGTCCGAACTGCGAATCGCCCAAGCGCAGCTCGTCGGGTGGCTCGAAGGACTCTTTCACGGTATCCAGGCGTCTCTCTTCGCCCAGCAGGCCGCCGCCGCCGCACAACTCGAGAAGTTGCGTGATCGTTCGCTCCCGCAGGGGGCTGGCGAGCCGCGCGCCGGCACGTACCTCTAGACGTGACCCGTGACACGTATTCGCTACTGTCGGCCGTGAACGAGCACCGACCTCGTCGCGTCACGAAAGGTTCCGTCCGCTGATGGCTGAGGGCTTCGTCCACCTCCACAACCACACCGAGTATTCGATGCTCGATGGGGCGGCGCGCGTGGAAGAGATGGTTCTGGCGGCCAAGACCGACGGACAGAGCGCGATCGCCATCACGGATCATGGCAACCTCTACGGCGTCATCGACTTCTACGAGACCTGTCGCAAGCACGACGTGACGCCGATCATCGGACTCGAGGCCTACATGGCGGCCAACTCGCGCTTCGACCGTCCGCCGCGGAGGGGCAAGATCGATGACACCGGGGGAGAGACCGAAGGGGGCCAGAAGCTCTACCACCACTTGACGTTGCTTGCGACCTCGAACCAGGGATACCGGAACCTGCGCGAACTCTCCTCACTCGCGTTCCTCGAGGGTTACTACTACAAGCCCCGGCTCGACTGGGACCTGCTCGAGCGCTACAACGACGGGCTCATCGCGACGTCGGGCTGCCTCGGCGGTGTCGTCCTCCAGGCCCTTCTGCACGACGACTACCCGAAGGCGCTCGAACTGGCCGGTCGACTCCAGAGCATCTTCGGCGGAGAGAACTTCTTCATCGAACTCCAGGATCACGGCCTGCCCGAACAGGTCCGCACCAATCCGCAGCTGCTGCAGATCGCCAAGGATTTGCGCGCACCGTTGGTCGCGACCAACGACCTGCACTACGTGCATCACGACGACGCCGAGATGCACGACGCCCTGTTGTGCATCGGCACCGGGTCGCTGGTGGCGGACCCGAACCGCTTCCGCTTCCACAGCGACCAGCACTACCTGAAGTCGGCCGCCGAAATGCGCTATCTCTTTCGCGACCTTCCCGAGGCCTGCGACAACACGCTTCGCATCGCCGAGCGCGCCTCGGTCACCATCGAATTCGACAACGACGCGTTGCCCGAGTTCCCGATCCCCGAGTCATTTCGAGGCGACACGCACAAGGAGGGGGCCAACCGCCTACTCCGGGACCTCGTGATGCGAGGGGCCCACGAACGATACGGCGAACACCTCAGCGACGAGGTCGTCGCGCGATTGGAGAAGGAGCTCGGCGTCGTGGCCGACATGGGCTTCTCGGACTACTTCCTCGTCGTGTGGGACCTCATCCGTCATGCTCGCGAGAAGGGGATTCGAGTCGGACCCGGTCGGGGGTCCTCGGCGGGCTGTTGCATCGCGTACTGCCTACGCATCGTCGACCTCGACCCGATTCGCTACGGATTGATCTTCGAACGATTCTTGAATCCCGGACGTCGTTCGATGCCCGACATCGACATGGACTTCGACGAACGATTCCGTGGCGACATGATCCGCTACGCCGCCGAGCGTTACGGCTCGGATCACGTGGCCCAGATCGTCACGTTCTCGACGATCAAGGCGCGCGCCGCGGTGCGCGACGCCGCGCGCGTGCTCGGGTACCCGCCCCAGCTCGGCGACAAGATCGCCAAGGCGATGCCCCCGCTCGTCATGGGTCAGGACCTGCCCCTCGAGGCTTGCTTCAAGCCGACCCCCGGCTACGAGGGCCGTTTCGTCGAGGCGGCCGAACTGCGAAATCTCTACGACAGCGACGCCGAGGTGAAACACTCGATCGACGTCGCGATGGGTTTTGTCGACAAGCGGCGCCAAGACGGCATTCACGCGGCCGCCGTCGTGATCACCAAAGAGCCCATGCTCGACTACGTGCCGGTGCAACGAAAGTCCGGCCCGTCCGGGTCGGGTGAGGACGCGCCCATCGTCACCCAGTACGAGGCGACGGCGATCGAGAAGCTCGGACTGTTGAAGATGGACTTCTTGGGACTGCGCAACTTGGCGATCATCGAACGCGCGCTCGAGAACATTCGTCGCCGACACGGCGTTGAAGTGGACATCGACAACGTCGCCCTCGATGACCCAAAGGTCTATGAGATGTTGCGATTGGGAAACTCGATCGGCATCTTCCAACTCGAGGGCGACAAGATGCGCCAGCTCATGCGTCGCCTCGCGCCCACCGGCTTCGACGACATCGCGGCCCTCAACGCGTTGTACCGACCGGGTCCGCTCTCGGAGAACGTGCACAACGACTACGCCGATCGCAAGAACGGCCGCCAGGCCGTGACCTACGACCACCCGGATCTCGAAGCGATCCTCGGTGAGACCTCGGGTCTCATGATCTACCAAGAGGACATCATGCGCGTCGCGACCACGATCGCGGGCTTTTCGATGACCGAGGCCGACGACCTGCGAAAGGCCTGTTCGAAGAAGATCCGCGAGATGATTCGCGCGCAGCGCTCGAAGTTCGTCGACGGAGCCGAGCGCGAAGGCTACGGTCGCGAACTCGGTGAGGCGATCTTCAACAAGATCGAACCGTTCGCCGACTACGCCTTTCCGAAGAGCCACGCCTACGGCTACGCCCTGCTCGGCTATCAAGACGCGTGGCTCAAGGTGAACTATCCCGTTGAGTACATGGCGGCGCTACTGACGTCATTTCGCGACGACAAGGACAAGACCTCGGTCTATCTGAACGAAGCGCGTCAGATGGGGATCACCGTCGGGGTGCCCAACGTGAACGAGTCCTTCGCCGAGTACGCCCCGAGCCTCTCCCAGGACCAGACGATCCTCTTTGGCTTGGCCGCGGTGCGCAACGTCGGCGAAGCGCTCGTGGAGAAGATCGTGAGCGAACGCGAGGCCCACGGACAGTTCAGCTCGATCTATGACTTCGTGCGTCGCGTCGACCCGATGGTCCTCAATCGCCGAACGATGGAGTCCCTGATCAAGGCCGGTGCCTTCGACGCCCTGGGCGTGCCGCGACTGGGCTTCTTGTTGAAGGTCGACGAGATCTGTGACGTGACGCTCTCGCGGCGACGCGACCACTCGCTCGGCATCACGACGCTCTTCGCCGCCTTCGGCGAGGGTGACGGTCACGACTGGGAGGGGACCGACGTCGCGATCTCCGACATCGAATTCGACAAGGCCGTGAAGCTCGACTTCGAGCGCGAGATGCTGGGGACCTACATCTCGGATCACCCACTCTATGAGGTCGAGAGTCAACTGGCGATGAAGACCGACGGCTCGATCATCAGCGTGCGCGAGCGCGGCGAAGAGTTGGCCCACACCGGAAAAGCCGTCACCGTGGGTGGCATTCTCGCCGAGGTCCAGATCCGCACGACCAAGATGGGCAAGCAGTACGCGCGCGTCGTCTTAGAAGACCTCGGCGCGTCGATGGAGATCAACTTCTCCGCGAACAACTTCGAGAAGTTCAGTGGATTCCTCGCCAAGGACAACATCGTGCTGGTGAAAGTTCGCCCGGGATTCGAAGAGGAGCTCCGATTCAGTGCACTCGACGTCGAACTTCTGAGCGTCGAACGCGGCAACGAGGACCTTCGTTTGGCCCTGCGTCCCGAGGACCTGACCCAGACCTCGATCGCCACGCTTCGCGAGATACTGTCGCGTTATCCCGGTCGATCGGCGGTGATCGTCGAGACCGGCACCACCGGCAAGGCCTTCAAACTGGGTCCGGAGTTCAACGTGAACATCGCGAGTGTCGTTGCCGATTTACGCACTGAATTCGGTCGAAACGTCATTAAGGCCTAGCCGGTCGGACAGTTGTGTAAAGAGTCGTAGAATGTATTCCTATGGCAATGACCGTCTCTACGAAGGACACCACCGCACTCAGCGACGCAGAACTCGCCGAGATGGCCGATCTCTGCGTCGATCGCGAGCCGAATTTCGACATCGGCTTTCTGTCCAAGCAGCGCGAGGAGTGGGTGCTGGTCACCCAGGTGCGCGAGGGAAACAAATTACGCGGCTACTCGTTTTGCACGTTGGAGCGCATCGGCGGCACGCCGTCGCTGCTCGTCGGACTGTTGCTCGTGGACCGAAACGCCAAGAGCGACCAAACACTGAAGGCGATCCTGCACGACCAATTCCGTCGGGCGCTCCTGGCCTTCCCGGACGAGGACGTGCTGCTCGGTTCACGCCTCACCTCACCCGACGGCTTTCGCGCCTTCGCCGGACTCGAAGACGTGGTACCACGACTCGGGTACAAGCCGACGGGCGAAGACCGCGCGTGGGGCCGACGCCTCGCCAAGCGCTTCGGTTCCGAGAAGTCGATCGACGACAAGACCTTCATCATGACCGTCTCGCCGGGACCGGTCGGCGGACTCGACTACATCGCGTCCAAGGGGCCAATTCCCGACGGCGTCGCGACGTTCTTCGCCGGCGTGAAGCCCCACAAGGGCGAGCGCCTCGTGGTCTTTGGCTGGGCCATGGCCGAGTCGTTGGCCTCGGGCAAACTACCCAAGTAACTCAACCCCGGGGCAGTAGCCCGGTGCAGCTCTTGTAACAGTGGCCGTCGATCGGCTTGGACAGCGTCGTCAACACGTAGGTCGGTCGAAAGCCGAGGGCCGACGCCAGGTCTTTTCCCGCGAGTGACGGACGGCGCGTCGCTTCCATGGTCCGAATGGCGTGCGCGTCCTCACAGAGCAACCACACGTCGTCGCCGAACCACCCGAAGCGCACCCACGTGGATCCGTCATCGTGTCGGCGAAGGAGTTGCGGGCCACGATCGGCCGCGATGAGAGCGACGCTCGGCCGTTCGCCACGGAACTCCCAGTACGGCGCGCTCGGACCCCGAAATCCGAAGAGCGGACCGTCGGCCGGGCTGGCCAACTGTTCGAGCCACCGACGCACCCGTCGACCGTGGTAGGTCCCGAGGCGACGCGGTAGGTCGGCCAGAGTGACCGCCTCCGGTTGGGCGAGGTCGTTTCGTTCGATGTCCTCGGCCAGTTCTCCTTCGACGATGTCGAAGACCGCGAGGTCCGTCACGTAATCCGACGGCCAGGGAATACGCCAGCGCACGATGGCGTGGGACTTGAGATCGACGACCGTGGTCGTTTCGTTGGTCGATCCGAGGACGAGCCCGTAGACGGTGGCGCCACCCGTGAGCTCCACCGTGTCGCGCTGGGGCATGCGTTCGACGAGGCGCTTATTGGCCCGAGCCGCGGGGTCACGAGTGAAGATCGGCATCAGGCTCCTACGATACGCAACTGCTCGCACAGTGCGGTGACGGTGTCGACCGGCATCTGGCACTCGCCCGCGCGACAGACGTACGCGAAGCCCGGGAGGCGGTTCTCGAGGAGCGCCAGCGACCCGGTGCCCGTCACGAGGACGGCTCGCCTCGTGACGGACCCTCGCACGTACTCGGACAACATGTTCGGCTCACCCGGAATCACGACCTCGACGCCCGACAACGCGAACCCCGCTGCCTCGAGGAGGTCGGGTACCGCGCCGGGATGTGACGCCAGCAGTGACGCCGCCAGTTCGACGAGACGTTGGGCGACCACGAGCATTTCTTGATCAGCGGTGCAGAGCGAGAGTCGTGCGAGCGCCCGGCACGCCACGGCGTGACTCGACGGCGTGGCCCCGTCAAAGATCTCCTTGGGTCGCGCGTGGAGGTCGGTTACGAGGTCACTGCGCGAAAAGATCCCGTGGCCGACGTGTGGATTTCGAGACGTGGGAACCTCACCGTCCCAATAGTGCTCGAGCAAGAAAGCCGCGGTCGTGCCCGCGTGCGTCAACCACTCATCGTGGCCGGTGCTCTCGAAGGCGTCGACGTAGGCGTCGACCAACCAGGCGAGGTCGCTCGCGCTCGCGTGGGCCCGTCGGCTTTCGGTGCGCCACCACACCCCGTCGCTCCAGTGCGTTCGGCGAAGCGACTCGAGCAGTGATACGCTGCGCTCGACGTAGGGCGCGACGCCGCTCATGAAGAGGGCCGACGCGAACATCGCGTTCCACTCGAGGATCACTTTCTCGTCGCGGCCGGGTTGGGCTCTCGAGGCGCGTGATCGGCGCAGCGACTCGCGCGCGCCCACGAGGGCGACGGGCGTCGTGAACGGCTCGGCGTCGGCGAGTCGAGGGATCGAACGACCTTCGAACGCTCCCGGCTCTTCGATTCGCCAACGTCGCAGCGTGGCGTCAAGGTCGTCGAGGCCACCGTCTCGTTCGAGCGCGGCGGCGACTTCGTGCGGGGTCCAAGTGACGTGAGAGCCTTCGACGCCTCCGGCGTCGGCGTCGAGCGCCGAGGCGAATCCCTGGTCGACGGCCAGGTCACTCACGACGAAGGCAATCGTGTCGAGAGCGACGTCGTACCATTCGCGGTGGTCGCTCGCCGCCGCCGCGCGTAAATACGCGCGCGCCAGCAATGCCTGGTCACTCAGCATCTTCTCGAAGTGGGGGACGTGCCACTGCGCGTCCACGCTGTAGCGCGCGAAGCCACCGCGCAGATGGTCATAGATCCCTCGACGGGACATCGCGTCGAGTGTTCGTTCGACGGCCAGACGGGCTTCGTCGTCAGTGAATTCCAAGAGCGCCTCGACGTAACTCGGACGCGGGAATTTCGGTGCATCGCCGAAACCGCCTTCGGCGTCGACACGATCAACGAGTTCGTCACGCAGAAGTTCTCGCGACGCCGCGAGGTCGAGCGTGTCGGTGAACGGCGCGAGGTGGTCGATGAAACTGACGTCGCGTTCGAGGGCGCGCGAGAGTTCCATCGCCTGGCGTTCGACCTCGTCGCGACGATTGGTCCAGGCGTCGTGCATTGCGTGCAACAGGCTGGTGAAGGCAACTTGGCCGTATCGAGCGACCGGGGGGTAGTACGTACCGGCCATGAAGGGTCGACCGTCCGGCAGCAAGAAGACCGACATCGGCCATCCTCCGTGGCCGCTCACCAATTGCGTCGCGGCCATGTAGAGGGCGTCGACGTCGGGCCGCTCCTCACGATCGACCTTTATCGAGATGAAGTGTTCATTCAAGACCGCTGCGACGTCGGCATCCTCAAAGGATTCGTGGGCCATGACGTGACACCAGTGGCACGCGGCGTAGCCGATCGACAAGAAGATCGGTCGGTCGAGTCGGGCGGCTTCGTCGAGGGCCCCTTGGTCCCACGTCCACCAGTCAACCGGGTTCTCCGCGTGCTGGCGCAGGTACGCGCTCGAAGCCCCGGCGAGTCGATTGGTCACCGATCAAGCGTAGGGGTCCCTCCGACACCCGGCGCTCTGACATATCCCAGAGTGCTCGCGCCACGACTCGGCCTTCTCGGATCTCAGAAACACGAGCACCGTCACGCGCATGGGCGTGATATTCCGGCGTCGACCGAATGCCTGATCGAGGTCTCGGCGACTCGCCGGCGTGTGACGTCGACCACTCGGGCAGCGCATTCGAACCTCACTGGCGTTGCGGTCGCTGGTGACCGCGCGTGACGACGGTGCCCGGCGGGTACCGGATCAGGAATTGGAATCCACGAAGGCGACGTCAATTCGGCTATCGGGAGGTGTTCGAACTCTCGATGGGGCCGAAGTAGGTAGCCTCGAGTCCGACTCCGGCATCGAGAGAATGGGATTGATTTATGACCGAGCCCCTGCGTTGGGGAATCATCAGTACCGGTGGGATTGCCCATACCTTCGTGAATGACCTCCAATTCACTGACAGCTGTGTCGCCGTCGCCGTGGGTTCGCGAACACTGGAATCGGCCAACAGTTTCGGTGACCAATTCGGCATCGCGCATCGATACGGTTCGTACGAGGAACTGGTGCGTGACCCTGCGGTCGACTGCGTGTACGTCGGCACACCCCATCCGATGCATTTCGAGAACGCCATGCTGGCAATGGCGAGCGGAAAGCCGGTGCTGGTGGAAAAGGCGTTCACCATGTCCGAGCACGAAGCGAATGAGCTCATCGAGGTGGCGCGTGCGAAGAAACTCTTCTTGATGGAGGCCATGTGGACGAGGTGCCTGCCTCACGTCGCCGCCGTCAAGGACTTGATCGCCGCCGGGGAACTCGGTGACATCGTCGCGGTGCAAGTCGACCACGGCCAGTACTTCGATTATGACCCGGCGTCACGTTTGTTCAGCCCGGAGCTCGGCGGCGGTGCGCTCTTGGATCTCGGTGTGTACCCGGTTTCGTTCGCGTCGATGCTCTTAGGTACGCCGTCGAAGATCGAGAAGATGATTGAGTGGGCACCTTCGGGGGTCGATCGCCAGGTTTCGATGATTTTCGGATATTTGAACGGTGCGCAGGCATATCTCAACACGACGTCTGCCGCGAAGACCCCTACAACCGCGACCATTTCCGGCACCAAGGCCCGGATTGAGATCGACGGGGACTTCTACGCGCCTTCGGCCTTTACGTTGATCACGCGAGGAGGCGATTCTCGTCGCTTCGAGTTCACGACACAGGGTCGTGGACTCCACTTCGAAGCCGCGGAGGTGGCACGTTGTCTTCGCAGCGGACTGTTGGAAAGTCCGCTCATGCCGCTCGGCGAGACGGCGTCGATCATGCGCACCATGGAGTCGATACTGGGGCGCTAGCAAGACCCGACTCGCGGCGATCCATGGCGCAACGATGTTGGCAGGTCTTCGATTGGGAGTTGGGTTCGGCTTCGGAGGACGCCATGAGACTTGTCTCGCACGTTCCACGTTCGACCGTCGCTCGTTGACGGGGCGCGACGACACGTCATTTCCCGAGAGCGGCGCAATCCCTGAGAGACGCCCCCACGTTCAACTGTCGGACGGGGTCGACGGCGGAGGGTGCGTTTTCGTCATGACGACGACCAACGCGCACGTCAGAGAGAAGGCCCTTGGCCTTGGACATTCTTCGCGCAACTACACCACTGCGATGAACTTGGACCGGGCGATTCGTACTCGCGGCGATAGTCCAACTCGTTCAAGCTGGAGGAGGGGACTTTTGACCCTAGGTAATCTTGGTTGCTGAACTGAACTCTGCGTTCCGAGATGATAACTTCACCTGTCGACATTGCTTTTCACAGGATGTTCACAATGTTGTAAATTGAAATCGGGCATCTTATTGGTGCCCCTAATTGGTTGGGGGACTATGAAATTCAAGACAGGAAGGGCTCTCGCCTGCGTCGCATTGGCCGGCAGTTTTGTCGTCACAATGTTGCCGAGCGTGAGTTCCGCTAGTACCAAGACCGTCAGTGACAGCACGTTCAATACGAGCTTCTCGACGATGAAGTACCTGAAGAGCATCGTTGCCAAGGGTAAGGGCAGCATTGCCGTTATATTGCCCGACACGGTCTCTTCGGCTCGATACACGGAGTTCGACGCACCGTACCTGAAGCAGGCGTTCAAGGCTGCTGGGCTGACGACGAAGCAGTACATCGTGCAGAACGCTCAGGGAAGTGACACGACTCAGTACACGGACGCCCAGGCGGATATCGCCAAGGGCGCAAAGGTGCTGTTGTTGGACGCACTTGACTCGACGACGGGTGCCATTATCGAGGCGTACGCCAAGGCTCGTGGTGTCAAGGTGATCGACTACGACCGTCTGACACTCGGTGGAGCGCGTAGTTACTACGTCAGCTTCAACAACGTTGCGGTTGGAACGTTGATCGGCAAAGGCGAGACGAGTTGTATCACCGCTTGGGGCGTCTCGGCTCCTCTCATCTACGTGATGAAGGGTTCACCCACCGACAACAACGCGACTCTGTTCGCTCAGGGCTACAACGCGGTACTCAGCGCTGCCGGCTACACCACGGCTGCTGGCAAGGTTGTCGATGAGAACACTGGCACCTGGACTCCTTCGGTTGCATTGACCGACTTCCAGGGTGCGTACGCAGCTAATCCGAAGATCAATGCAGTTGTGACGCCTAACGACGAGAACGCCGCGCCGATCATCAGCTACCTGCAGAGTCAGGGTCTGCCGCCCAAGAAGATTCCGTTCACGGGTCAAGACGCGACGTTGGTCGGTTTCCAGAACATCATCTCTGGTTACCAGTGTGGCACCGTCTACAAGCCAATCTGGCTCGAGGCGCAGGCCGCTGCTGCATTGGCCGTCTACCTTCGTGCTGGCATCAAGCCACCGGCGGGCCTCGTAAACGGGACGTCAACCGACTCCGGTGCGCTCATCACCAGCCTGAAGAAAGTGCCGTCAGTTCTGCTGGTTGCGACTTGGGTCACAGCTTCGAACGTTGAGAAGACCGTGATTCACGACAAGGTGATCAAGGCGTCCGCACTGTGCACGTCGTCTGCTCCTACGGTCAAGGGCGCCACGCCTGCGACCTACGCCGCAGACTGCACCACCTACGGCATCAAGTAGTCGAAAGAACATGAGCTCGAACCCCGAGCCGTCAAACCTCTCAGCGTCCTCTAGTGGACCTTCCGAGTATGACGGCTCGGGGTTCGAGCCATCGACAATGCTGTTGAGCCTGCGCGGGATTTCGAAGAACTTCGGTCCCGTGCAGGCGATTCAGGGCGTGAACCTCGACGTTCCTGCCGGGAAGGTCACTGCTCTCATTGGGGACAACGGCGCTGGGAAATCGGTCCTCATCAAGACCATTTCCGGGATCTGGGAACCATCGGCCGGCCATATCTACTGGAAGGGCGATGAAATCCACGTCCACACGCCTCGAGACGCCACGGACTTAGGCATCGCAACCGTTTATCAGGACTTGGCGCTGTGCGACAATCTCGACATAGTGCAGAACATGTATCTGGGTCGAGAAGAGACCAAGTTCGCGATGCTCGACGAAATCAAGATGGAGCTTTCGACGAACCAGTTGCTGAAGGACCTGTCGGTCTCAACGGTGAAATCCGTTCGTCAACTCGTGGCGTCGCTTTCGGGCGGACAGCGACAGGCCGTTGCGGTAGCTCGAGCCGTGATGCGCGACTCCCAATTGGTGATCATGGACGAGCCCACCGCGGCACTCGGCGTCTCCCAGACCCATCAGGTTCTTCAACTCATTCGCACCCTGTCGTCGCGGGGCATCGCGGTGCTGGTCATCTCGCACAACCTCAATGACGTGTTCGGCGTTGCTGATCGTATTGCGGTCATGCACCTTGGCACGCTATGCAGCAGTGGTCCAATCTCGAATTATGACTCGCAGAGCGCTGTAGAACTCATCACCACCGGCCACTCCAGTCGTGTGCCGTCAACGCTTGTCGCAAGCCCTTAAACGGAAGGTAGTGGCGCCTTGACTGTCCACCGAGAAGACGACCCCACCCTGCACGCTGCTCCTCTCAATGAGAGCGGCGGCGCCAAGTCGTTGCTCAAGTTGCTCCGAAGGGGCGACAGTGGAATGGTGCCGATTCTCATTGGGCTCCTCATTCTGGTTATCTACTTCCAGATCAGGGACTCTGCCTTCCTGTCGTCAGGCAATCTGGTGAATCTCTTCGTGCAAGCGACTATCTTCATCCTTCTGGGCATGGCCGAGATCTGGGTACTGCTCCTCGGAGAGATCGACCTGTCCATCGGGATTACCTCGGTGCTCGGAGGAGCGATCGCGGTAATACTGACCGACCAGCAGTTTCACTGGTCGTGGTTTCTCGCCTTGCCGTTCAGCGTCATCTCGGTCACGGCCATCGGCGCGCTCTACGGGATCATCGTCGTCCGGTTGAAAGTCCCTTCGTTCATCGTCACGCTCGCCGGCTTCCTTTCGTTCCAAGGCGTCCTCATCTACCTCGTCGACTCTCAAGGCACCGGCGGGACGATTACCGTACACGAAAAAGTCTTGTACGACCTGGTCTACGGGGAGTTGACCACTTTGTGGACCTGGATATTCGTGGTGGCGGGCGTCGCATTCATGAGCTACCGAATGATCAAGGTTGACATGAACCGTCGCTCCAGCGGTCTAGTCACGGATCCTCTGGCGTTCGTCATTGCGAAGGTTGTGGTGCTCGCTGCAGCCGGCATTACAATCGTCCTCGTCTTCAACGCGAACCGGGGCACCTTTGTGCCGTTGCGGGGGATGCCGTTCGCGATCCCCGTGGACTTAGCCGTGCTCTCGTTCGGAACATTCATCCTGACCAGGACCAGGCCCGGGCGGTACATCTACGCCATCGGTGGCAACTCCGAGGCCGTGCGCCGTGCCGGTGTGCCGGTGGATCGGTATCGCCTCTTGGCGTTCTGCCTGACCGGTTTGACCGGCGGAATCGGCGGACTTCTGTACGTGTCGAACCTGAACGGCGTCAACGATGGACCGCCCAGCACCTTGACCCTCTACGCGATTGCTGCGGCGGTGATTGGCGGGACGAGCCTCTTTGGCGGACGCGGCAAGATGATCAACGCCGTCGTTGGGGGCATTATCATTGCAGCGATCTATAACGGCATGGCCCTCTTGAGTATGAGCGCCTCGGCGCAGTACATCATCACCGGCGCCGTGCTCCTCGCCGCCGTGACAATCGACGCGTTGGCTCGTCGCCGGTCAGCGAATAACTAGCACAACCCGGCAACCAGGTCGTGAGTCACTAATCGAATCTCCAAGGTCAGAAAGCTTTCGTTACTGGCGCCAGTCGGGGCATCGGGTTGGCGATAACAGTCCGGGTACGTATCCGCAAGCGAACACGTCGACGGAGTTTCTCTACGTGGCAATCGAAAGCGTCAAAACGCGCGGGGTGCGACGTGAACGTTGCGCAGCGCACCGCAAGCGGCCTTAGTGGAGGTTCGTGAGCACGCTCCGTCGGATCTTGCCGTTGGCGGTGCGCGGTATCGCCGCGACGTAGCGGATCTCTTTGGGCTTTGCCCACGGTCCGATGCGCTCGTTCGCGAGGCTCCGGATGGACTCGTCGAGGTTCGAGCCATCACTCACCACCATCGCGACGACGCGCTGGCCCCACTCGCGGTCATCAACGCCGGTCACGGCGACGTCGCGCACGCCGGCGATCGTGGCGAGCACCGACTCGAGTTCCTCGGGCCATAGCTTCTCCCCACCGGTGTTGATGACGAAGCCCAGTCGACCCTTCACCGATACTCGATGATCGTTTACCTCGCCCGCGTCACCGGTCGCGAACCAGTCGTCTCGTCCGTCGGGGCCCGTTACCTGCGGTTTCGGGCCGTCGCGATACGAGCGAAACAGCGTCGGGCTCCGAACGCAGATTTCGCCTTCGACACTCGCGACATCGACGCCGGGCAGTGCCACGCCGTCATAGACAATGCCCGACCCGGTCTCGGTCATGCCCCACGTCGTGATGACGTTCGCGGGCAGTGCCGTGGGAGGTCGCGCGCCGCCCAGTAGGACCGTGTGAAAGCCGCTCACGTCGTGACGGTTGAGTTGGGTCCGCACGACCGAGACGTGGGTTGCCCCGTGGGCCACCGCCGCCTCCAGGTCGTCCGCGTCCCACAGCAACGTGGCGTCGCTGAGTACGGCGCGCAGTATCACCGCGAGGCCGCCGATGTGACAGGCCGGGAGACAGGGAAACCACACCGGGGTTACATCGCCGCGCAACGTTGCTTGCGTGAGCTCGGCGCTGGCGCGAAGCGCCGACCATGTCAGTTCGACCGCCTTGGGATCGCCGCTCGAACCCGACGTCAGCATGACCAGACCAATCTCGTGGTCGACGCCGATGCTGCCCCTCAACTCCGTGCGACCGTGAATATCTCGCACTGCGGTGGCGCCGAGTCGTTCCAATTCCTCGAGTCGGCGCCGCGGCGACGTCCGACGGTCCAACACGCAAAAGGCGACCGAAGAGTCAACCGCCTCGCGAAGAGCCCGCTCGAGGTCCGGGCCGAGCTCGAAATCGAGCGCGAGCAGCGAAGTCACAAAACCAGACTAGATGTTTAGGAAGTAGGATGTTCCTACTGGGGGTGGTACTCGTGGCCTCATTACGTCACGAACGAAGGATTGCGGCGGACGCGAACACGGTGTGGGAAGTGGTCCGACGCCCGGAGAGCATTCCCCAGTGGTTTCCCGGAATCGTCTCGTGCACGGTTGAGGGCGACCTTCGCGTGATCACGACCGCGACCGGGCTCGAAATCCCTGAAGAGATTCTGAGCATCGACGACGCGCTCCGCCATTTCGCGTACCGCATCACGGCTGCGCCGTACACCTTCCACCTGGGCGTTATCGACGTCATTGAGATCGCGACGAACGATTCGCTGTGCGTGTACTCAACGACGGCGTTGCCCGATACCCTGGCGCTGCTCATCGCCGGCGGTACGGTCGGGGCCCTCGATCAGATCCAACGTCTCGCCGAATCGTCGCGGGTCGCGTCGTGAGTCGCAAGATTCTCTTCATCACGACCGATCAGCAGCGCTACGACACGCTCGGCGCCAACGGCGGCACGCTGTCACGCACGCCCGTCCTCGATCGACTCGCGAGCGAGGGTATTCGCTACGAGCGCGCTCAGCCGACGTCGGTCGTATGCATGCCGTCGCGCTCCTCGATGCTGACCGGCCAGTTCCCTTCGACGCACGGCGCGTGGATGAACGGCGTGCCACTGGCCATCGACGCGCCGTCGGTCGCGGAGTCCCTGCACGACGCGGGGTACGCGACGGCGCTCATCGGCAAAGCCCACTTCGAGCCGTTCATGGACCCCTTCGGCCTCTACGCGGAGAACGCGCTCGCGAACCTCGGTATCCCGACGATCGAGCAGGACTGGTTCGACGGCCGACGAGGCGTGCATCGTGGCTTCGACTACCTCGAATTCGCGACCCACGGAGTGATGGGCGCGCTGCACTACGCCAAGTGGATGAACGAACAGCACCCCGAGGCGATTCGTGGTTTTTACCAGGTCGTGGACCGAGAGTTCAATGTGAACGCCGCCGGTGGAGGCGATACCGATGCCCCGCAAGTGAAGTTCAACGCCGTGCCCCGCGAGTGGTATCACACGGACTGGGTCGCCGATCGGACGATTCGCTGGCTCGAAGAGCAAGCAGCCGACCAGGACTGGTTCTGCTGGATGAGCTTTCCCGACCCCCATCATCCGTGGGATCCGCCCAAGTCCGAAATCGGCCGCGTGCCGTGGCGCGACGTGGCGCTGCCCGTCAACTATCCGCAGAGCGCGAGTCAACGCGAGTCGCTGCTCGATCAGAAGGCCCGCCACTGGCGCGCCTGGTACGACGGACGGCTCGTGAGCAACTACGAGGCGCCGGCCAAGTGGGTGCCCGCCACGATGACCGCCGATCAGGTGCGTGAGGTGAATGCGCTCAACGCCGTCGAGGTGGAGTTGATCGACGAGGCGATCGGACGGGTGCTGGCCAGCATCGAGCGAAAGGGTTGGGGCGACGACGTCGACGTCATCTTCACGAGTGACCACGGTGAACTCCAGGGCGACTTCGGCCTCCTCTTCAAGGGCCCGTACCACGTCGACAGCCTGATGCGATTGCCATTGATCTGGCGGCCCGCGCGCTCGACGGCGTCCCAACCGAGCGTGGTCCACGCGCCGGTCAGTCTCGTCTCGCTCGCCGCGACGTTTCTGGACATCGCGGGCCAGCCCGCGCCGGTCTGGGTGGAGGGCGCGGCGTTGCCGGTCGACGACCAGGACGCGACCCAGCGGTCCTTCGACGCCACGTTCACCGAATGGGACTCGTCGTTCTTCGGTGTCGACGTGCACCTACGAAGCGTCGTCACTTCGGAGTTCCTCTACACGCGCTACCAGCCCGGTACGACGCACGACGGTAGCGAGGGCGAACTCTACGACCTCACCGATGATCCGCTCCAGCGCGTCAACCGCTTCGATGACCCGGCGATGACGGCGGTGCGCGCGACGTTGTCGGAGCGTCTGGACGACCACGAACTGCGACCCGGAGAGCGCGCGACGCCGGGCGTGTTGATGGCCCCGGTTTAGTCCGGCGGTAGCGTGGACGCCATGGCCGAAACCGTTATCCATGGCTCACCGATTGACCCCGTCGAGGAGTTCCGCTCGTGGCCGCCTCCCACGTGGAAGCGCTCCGACGGGTTCGACGACATCGTCTTCGAAGTCGCCGAAGGGATCGCTCGCATCACGATCAATCGTCCCCAGGTTCGAAACGCCTTCCGTCCCCAGACACTCTTCGAACTGTCTCGCGCGTTCGAGATGGCCCGCGACGACGTCACCGTCGGCGTGATCATCCTGACCGGCGCCGGTCCCGACGCCTTCTGTTCCGGGGGCGATCAGAGTATCCGCGGCGACGACGGGTACATGGGTGACGACGACGTGGCTCGACACGGCGTCGGGCGACTCAACGTCCTCGACTTGCAGATTCAGATTCGCCGACTCCCGAAGCCCGTGATCGCCCAGGTCGCCGGCTACGCCATCGGCGGCGGTCACATCCTTCATCTGGTCTGTGACCTCTCGATCGCGGCCGAGAACGCGCGCTTCGGGCAGACCGGACCCAAGGTCGGCTCCTTTGACGGCGGATACGGTTCGTCGTTGCTCGCCCGAACGATCGGCGTCAAACGGGCCAAGGAGGTGTGGTTCCTCTGTCGTCAGTACGACGCGGCGCAGGCGCTCGAATGGGGACTCGTGAATTGCGTCGTCGCACTCGATCAACTGGAGAACGAAACGGTGGCGTGGTGTCGTCAGATCCTCACGCTCTCGCCGATCGCCCTTCGCATGCTCAAAGCCGGATTCAACGCCGCCGAGGATGGCCTGGCCGGCATCCAGCAGTTGGCCGGGGACGCGACCATGCTCTTCTATATGTCCGAAGAGGGTCAAGAGGGACGCAACGCCTTCGTGGAGCATCGCAAGCCGGACTTTTCGAAGTTTCCCAAGCGTCCATGACCGAGGCTCCCGGGCCGATCCGGCGTTGGGTCCTCGCGGCGCGTCCGCGCACGTTGCCCGCGGCGATGGTGCCGGTCGTGGTCGGCGTCGCGCTCGTTCGACCACGCACGATCAACTGGGGCAACTCGGCCCTGTGTCTCGCGGTCGCTCTCGCGTTGCAGGTTGGCACGAACTACGCCAACGACTACTCCGACGGCGTCCGCGGCACCGATGAGGTGCGAGTCGGCCCCTTTCGGCTGACGGCGTCGAAACTCGTACCGGCATCCACGGTGCGAAGCGCGGCGTTCGCGGCCTTCTTCGTGGCCGGCGCCGCGGGATTGCTCCTCGCGTCGAGGACCTCGTGGTGGTTGGTGGCCATCGGCGCCACGGCGATCGCGGCGGGCTGGTTCTACACCGGGGGTCCGCGACCCTACGGCTACTACGGATTCGGTGAACTCTTCGTGTTCATCTACTTCGGGATCGTCGCGACGGTCGGAACGGCGTACGTGCAACATCTCACGATTCCGAGTCGATCATGGTGGCTGGGGGTGGCGACCGGTTTCATGGCCTGCGCACTTCTCGAAGCGAACAATCTTCGCGACGTCGAAGGCGACGCGTCATCCGGCAAGAAGACGCTGGCCGCGCGCATGAACCGTGTACGGGCGCCGTGGCTGTTCGCCGCATGCGTGCTCGGGGTGATGGTCGGGATGGCCGGTGCCGGTCACAGCGTGGTGGGGATCGTGGCCATACTTCTCTACGTCCCGGCGATACGACTGGCCTTCTCTCAGAAGAACGGTCGAGAACTACTTCCGATGCTGAAGTACTCGGCACGAGCACAATTGCAACTCGGCGCGTTGCTCGCCGTCGTCTTGGTGTTCAGAGTCGGCGTGTGAACTCTTGAACGAGAGTGGCACTGCGTTCTGGTTGCTCGAGGTGGGCCGCGTGGTGCGCGTCGAGGACGAACTCGGCGGTCCCGTTCAGCACTCCCTCGGCGATCGCCGAGGCTTCGCGGCTGAATTTTTCGTCTCGCGCGCCAGCCATCGCCAGGGTCGGCATAACGAGTGAACCCAACAACGGCGCGAGCCAACGTTGCGTCCCGGTGCCCGCGTGTCGCAGCGAGCCAGCGAGCCCGACGGCGTCACGACTGCGAGCGGTTCGCTCCAATGGGTCATCAGGAAGTGACGCGAACATCTCGCGCGCCAGCCACTCATCGAGGAACGCGTCCGAACCGATCGTCTCGATGCGCTCGGCGAGCGCCTCATCACTACGGCGACGCTCCTCGCGCGCGGCGGGGTCATCGATGCCGCGAGACGCACCGAGTAGGACAAGCGCGTGGACGCGCGTGGGGAAGTGGAGCGCGAAGTGGAGTGACACGCGCGCGCCGAAGGAGTATCCGCCGAGCGTGAAGGGCCCGACCGGCAAGACCTCAGCGAGCAGTTCGGCGGTCTCGTCCAGGGAGGCCTGAATTGCCGCGTTCTCGCCGTGTCCGGGAAGGTCGAGAGTCAAGAGTTCGTTCGTTCCTGCCAGAATGGAGCGAAACTGATGAGCCGAGTCCTTGGTTTGTGTGAAGCCATGCAGCCACACGAGGGGTGGGCCCGAGCCGCGACGTTGGACACCGAGGAGTGACATTGCCCAAGAGCGTACCGAGCCCGAGCGAGGTGCAGGCCACGTACGCGGCGACGCTATTCGACGAATGGATCGGCTTAGGGCTGCGCGACGTGGTCGTCTGTCCGGGCTCACGCTCTACGCCGCTCGCCCTCGCGTGCGCCGCTCGCCCGGAACTGCGCGTGCACGTGCGAATCGACGAACGAAGTGCCGGATTCTTCGCGATCGGACGCGCACTCGAATCCCACGTGCCGGTGGCGATCGTGGTGACCAGCGGAACCGCGGCGGCCGAACTGCACGCGAGTGTGGCCGAAGCGTCGCAAGCGGACGTCCCGCTCCTCGTGCTCACCGCGGACCGGCCGCCGGAACTTCACGGCGTTGGTGCGCCCCAGACGATCGATCAGCACGAACTCTTTGGCGACATGGTGCGTCTCTTCGAAGATCCCGGCACGGCACGCCTCGAGGACTCGCTCACGTGGCGCGAGCTCGCGCGTCGTCTTTGGAGCCGAGCGGCCCAGCGCGAAGAGGAGTGTTCGCGACCGGGCCCGGTCCACCTGAACGCCGCCTTCATCGAACCCCTGGTGGCCGACCCACTCGCCCTTCCTGAGCCATTGGTCCCGACGTCGCCCACCCGCGCCGGCTTCGTCGACGTGGCCGGCCTGGAAGACCTGCGGGTGTTGTGCGTGGCCGGTCACGGTGTGTCGGGCCAGATGGTGGACGATTGTCTGTCAATGAACTGGGCCATCATCGGTGACGCCACGTCATTGGGCACGATTTCGTATTTCGATTCACTGCTGCGCGACGCGAACTTTGCTGGCCGCGTCAGGCCCGACGTGGTCGTTCGTCTCGGCGGGATGCCCGCGTCGCGGACGCTCCAAGAGCGTCTGCGCGAGTGGCGCGTGCGCACCATTGGATTCGACGGCGCCGGTTTCGTGTCCGATCCCGATCGTCTCGTCACCGACCGCCGACGAGGGGTCCCGGACCCGTCGCGCGAACCCAAGGCGGACGGAGAGTATGTGCGGCTTTGGAGCGAGGCCTCGACGCAAGTGGGTGAGTGGCTTTCGGGGCTCGACCGCGAGGACGACCGCTCGCACGAAATGTCGGTCGCGCGCTGCGTGGTCGACGTGAGTTCGCGGCGCGGCGTGCCCCTCGTGATTGGTTCGTCAATGCCGGTGCGCGACGTGGAGTGGTGGACGCCACCTCGCACGTCGCCCACCTACTCCAACCGCGGTGTCAACGGGATCGACGGTGTCGTGTCGACGACGCTCGGCGTGGCCGTCGGGTCACGCGCCATTGGCCTCGTCGGCGACATCACGATGCTCCACGACGTGTCGGCGCTCGTGGACGGATTCGGCGAGGCGCACGGGTCCTGCGCCCTGGTCGTGGCGGACAATCGCGGGGGAGGGATCTTCTCCTTCCTCGCCCAGCGCGCGGCGGTCGATGACGCACGTTTCGAACGGCTCTTCGCGACGCCTCGGGCGCACGACCTCGTAGGGATCGCCCACGCCTTCGGCCACGAGGCCGTGCGAGTGGCGGCGCTGTCACAACTGCGCGCAGCACTTGACGCGGCGTTGGACCGGTCCGGTCTCAGTGTGATCGTGGTCGACGTCCCCACGCGCGACGAGAACGTGCGGTTGCACGACGAGTGGAACGAGAACGTCAAGGGCATTCTCCAAGGAATCCGATGATCGCCACGTTGCCCAGCTCGCTGTTGGCGGCCCTGCCGTTGGCGGTCGCCGCCGGCTTCGTCTCGTTCATCTCGCCGTGCGTCTTGCCGCTGCTGCCGGGCTATCTGGCTTTCCTCAGTGGCGCCGCGGGTACGCTCGAGGGCCGTTCGGGCCGAGGGCGCGCGGTCATCGGCGCGGTCGCCTTCATCATTGGCTTCGCCATCGTGTTCGTGAGCCTCGGCGCGCTCTTCGGGGGCTTCGGTGCTCTCTTAAAGGATCACGAACGCATCCTCTCGATCGTGTTCGGCGCCGTCACGATCTTGTTGGGGATGTTCTTTGCTGGCTGGTGGCCCTCGAAGTGGCTCAATCGCGAACGACGCGTCCACCACGTGCCGCGGGTGTCAGTCATCGGCGCCGGCGCATTGGGATTCCTGTTCGCCCTCGGGTGGACGCCGTGCCTCGGACCGACCCTCGGCGCGATTCTCGGACTCGCGGCCGCGAATTCCAACGCGACCGCGCTGCGTGGCTCGATTCTCGCGTTCTTCTACTGCCTCGGACTCGGCATCCCTTTCGTCGTCGCGGCGCTGGCGACTGAATGGGTCTCCACCGCGTCGTCGTGGTTGCGCCGACACCAACGCACGATCGGTCGGATCGGTGGAGGGTTGCTTATCGTCATCGGCGTTCTCGAAGTGACGGGCGCCTGGCATTCGTTCGTCATCTGGTTGCAGGTGAACTTCCCTTCGTCGAAGGCTATTTTGTAGGCGTCGACGCCTCGTAGACTGATTCGATGAAACTACGTGACGACTGGGACTTTCGTGGTCTCGTTCACCAGACGACGGATGACGCGGTCCTCGACCGCCTGTCGAACGGCGGCGTCACGGCCTATATCGGATTTGACCCGACCGCCCCGTCGCTGCACCTCGGCAACCTCATGCAGGTCTGCACACTTCGTCGACTCCAACTGGCCGGGAACCGGCCGATCGCTCTCGCCGGTGGGGGTACCGGTCTCGTGGGCGACCCGAGCTTCAAGGCCGTCGAACGCCCGCTTCTCACGGTCGAGAAGATTGAAGAGAATCTGGTCGGGATCCGCGAACAACTGGGCCGTTTCCTCGATTTCTCGCCCAGCGCCGGGAGTGCGCGGGCGCTGTTGTTGAACAACGCCGACTGGCTGACGACGGTGTCGCTCACCGATTTCTTGCGTGACGTTGGTAAGCACTTCACCGTCAACCAGATGATTGCGAAAGATACGGTCAAGAGCCGCCTCGACCGTGACGACGTTGGCCTCTCCTTCACGGAGTTCTCGTACATGTTGTTGCAGGCCTACGACTTCTTGCGCCTCCACCTCGATCACGACTGCACCTTGCAGCTCGGGGGATCGGACCAGTGGGGCAACATCACGGTGGGCACCGAACTCGTTCGCAAGGCCACGGGTCATCACGCCGATGGTGTCACGACGCCGTTACTCCTGCGCGCCGACGGTCAGAAATTCGGCAAGTCCGAGAGTGGCAACGAGAACGTCTGGTTGGATGCCTCGATGACGTCACCGTTCGCGCTTCACCAGTTCCTCGTGAACGCCGACGACGTTGCCGCGCCGGCGATGCTGCGCTTCTTCACCTTCCTCGACCACGAGACGATCCTCGAACTCGATGAGGCCACGCGCACGGTTCCTCAAGAACGTCGCGCCCAGCGCGCCGCGGCGAACGCCATTGTCACAATGGTGCACGGTGAGGCGGCGGCTCTTCGAGCCGAGCGCGCCGGCGAAGCGCTCTTCGGTGAATCGATCGCGGACCTGGACGAGGCGACGTTGTTAGAGGTCGTCGCCGACGCTCCGTCGTCGCGCGTCGCGCGCAGTGAGTTGGAGCACGGTATCGACACCGCTGACCTCGTGGTGCGGGCCGAACTGGCGACGTCACTGGGGGAGGCGAGGCGCTTCATTGAACAAGGCGGCGTCTACGTGAACAACGTACGTGTGGACGAGGGTGCGACGCTCGACGTCACCGCGTTGTTGCACGGTCGCTACATGATCCTTCGTCGTGGACGCCGCCAACTGCACTTGGTGGTCGTTGCGTGATCCGTCGCGTCGCGACGCTCCTCGCGGCCGGTCTACTGCTCTGCGCGTGTGGCACGATCAGTCCCGGCGCGGCCATGTCCGGCTGGGTGAAACAGAGCGGCTTTCGCGCGAACGCGACGTCACTCTTTCACGACGTGCACAACTCGGCGAAGGACCTGCGTAACGAGTCGCTCACGAGCAACGACCTCCACACGCTCTGCAACGTGCTGTTCGTGGATGACGGATCGATGCAGGCGTCGCTGCCCACGCCCGACCATCAGGCGACGTCGCTGCTCAACAAGGCGTACCAGAAATTTGCGACGGCGGCGGTCGAGTGTTACAGCGCCATCGCGGTGCCGGGTGATCGAGCGAAGTCCCTGGCCGCGCTCACGAGCGGCGCCGCGTTGTTTGCCGAGGCGAGGGCGCGCGTCGGGGCGGCCGCCAGTTAAGAACGGCCTAAGAACTCGGCGGCCGTAAGTCGATTTCGAGCCGCAAGATGCCGTCTTTGAGCGTGGCCGTGGCGTCACCCAGCATCGCGAAGTCTTGAAAGTCCAGGTTGGCCGCGTCAATGACGCGCTGACGTTCCGGACCTTCGACCGGGGGGAAACCCCGGCGTTTGACGGCATCGGCTCGCTCGCGAAAGCGCAGCACCATTTCGTTAGGGTCAAAGGTAGGGCTCACACCGTGATGTTAGGGGCTTCGCGCGAGTAACCAGTTGGTATCATGGATATTCAACTCAGTACTCCTGGGTTGTGGTCGCCGCCAGTTATGGCCCGCGGCCAGTGAGGAGTGGACGTGAAAAAAGGCCGCCATCGTCGGTTTGTTGAAGCTCGCGAACTCAAACGCTCTACCGGACCCCGGGCCACGACGTGCGTGGAGTGCGGCGCCGCGCCCGAGGACGTCCACGCCGAGTGGTGTCTGGCCGAAGAGGACCGCTACGACGAGATTCTCGGTTCGTTGCCACGAAGCTCGTTCAACGAAGAGGACCCCCTCGCCGCCGAGGGTTAGGCCCGCTTTCGTACGACGGGATGGGGTAGGCGTGTGCCCTTGGGCTGCGCCGAACGCTTGTTCATGTACGCGAGCAACTGGTCGTAGACGACTTGGCCGACCATCGCCACGAGTTCTTCGCCCATCGAGTCGACGACCCGGTCCTTGCCGATGAAGGCCGCCGGGTCTTCCGTGCACCACCAATGGAAATCGGCGCCGCCCTCGCCCCAGTGACTACGGTTCCACTGCGAAATGCGCGTGATGACGTGTCCGCCCTCTTCGACCTCGTCGTCGCGTCGTAGCGGGAGCTGCCAGCAGACCTCGGGTTTCAACGGGATGTAACTCTCCTCGTTGTCGATCGCCATGACGTGCAACGCACAGCCCGGACCACGATGAAAGTCCGGTCGATTGAGGAAGATGCACGCGTCTTGGACCAGCCGGGTGACGATCTCCCCGTTCTTCTTGACGCGCGTCGTGCCCGCTCGGCCCTTGGACTTGAACTGCCACTGGTCGGCGCTCAGGCGTTTGGCCGCCTTCTCCACTCGTCTCTGGTCCTTCTCGTCCGTGAAGTGGGCTCCGTAGCTGCAACAGCCCTGGACGAGCTCGGGGGTGGCTTCGGTGAGCACGCCCTGACAACCCGCGCCAAAGATGCACTTCCAGTTACTCTCCAGGAACGTCACGTCGAACATCCACGTGCGCTGACGCTTCGTGTCTTCGAAGCTGATCCATTCGTGGGCGTCAGTGGGTATTGAAGTCACAGTGAGAACTTACTTCGTGTAAAAGAACGCGCCAACCCCCTACACTTGAGTTATGACTACCGTCGATACTTTTGAAGTACTCACGTTGACCGACGAGGCTCGCAACGTCGTCACCGATGCCCTCAACGCCGAAGAACACGCCGAGACGTTGGCGCTCTACGTCGAGGTGACGGGCACGCGTGGTGCCGGGTACTCCTACGACCTCTACTTCTCAGACCGCGCCGACGCCCCCGAGGGCGCCGCGATCGGCAGCGACGGCGGTGTCACGATCGTCGTGCCCTCGAAGAGCGTCGAACGCCTGCGCGGCAGCCGTCTGGAATTCGCGAACGAGGGGGGCGGGGGACTCGTCCTCGTGAACCCGAACGTGCCGACGCCCGAAGAGATCAACCCCGGCGTGCCCGCGGACATCCTCGCCCTGGGCATCGAAGGACCGCTCGCACTCTTGGCAATCGAGGTCCTCGAATCCAGTGTCAATCCGGCGATTGCCTCACACGGCGGACGCGCTGACCTGATCGCCCTTGACGAAGAGAAGAAGGTCGCGTACCTGAAGCTCAGTGGTGGCTGCCAAGGATGTGCCATGAGTCGAATGACGCTCTCGCAAGGCATCGAGACCCAACTCATCGAAGCGATTCCCGAACTGACTGGTGTCATCGACGTCACCGACCACGCGTCGGGTGAGAATCCGTTCTACGCGAAAGAGTAAGGACACCGTTCGGTCGTCCTAGAATTACCAGATGTTGCGCTTCTTGACGGCCGGTGAAAGTCACGGTCCATCCCTCAGCGTCATCGTCGAGGGTTTGCCGGCCGGACTCGCGATCGGCACCGACGAGATCGCCGACGAACTCGCCCGGCGACGGCTCGGGTACGGACGCGGTCCACGGATGCGCTTCGAACGCGACGAACTGCGACTCATCGGTGGTGTGCGCCACGGGCGCACACTGGGCTCGCCGGTCGCGGTCGAGATATTGAACTCCGAGTGGCCCAAGTGGGAGCAGGAGATGTCGGCGGCTCCCGGCACGCCCGCGCAGAAGCAGACGAAGCCACGGCCCGGTCACGCTGACCTGGCCGGCATGCAGAAGTACGCCTTCGATGACGCCCGCGACGTCTTGGAGCGCGCGAGCGCCCGAGAGACCGCGGCGCGCGTCGTCGCCGGCGCGCTCGCGAAAGCGCTCCTGTCGACCATCGGCGTGGCGATCGTGAGCCACGTCACGCGTATTGGCGAAGCGGCGACGCCGAGTGATCTCCGACCACTTCCCAGTGACCTCGAGAAGGTTGACGACAACGAGGTCCGTTGTTTCGATGACCAGAGCGCCGCGGCCATGATCGTCGAGATCAAGGCCGCGGCCAAAGTCGGCGACTCGCTGGGCGGCATCGTCGAAGTCATCGCCTACGGCGTGCCCGTCGGACTGGGCAGCCACGTGCACTGGGATCGCAAACTCGACGGACTACTCGCCGGGGCACTCATGAGCATTCAGGCGGTGAAGGCCGTTGAAATCGGTGACGGCTTCGCCCAGGCTTCACAGCGAGGCAGCGTCGCCCACGACGCCATCGCCGTCGACGACTCCTTTGACCAGGGCGGCGGTTTCATTCGCCGCACCGATCACGCGGGTGGGACCGAAGGCGGTATCTCTTCGGGCGCCCCGATCATCGCGCGCGTGGCGATGAAGCCGCTCTCCACCTTGAACCGCCCCGTACTCGAGACCGTAGACGTGCTAACCCACGAAACGGCGGTCTCCTTCAAGGAACGCACCGACGTCACGGCGGTGCCCGCTCTCGGGGTCGTGGGCGAGGCCATGATGGCGCTCGTCTTGGCGAACGAAGCGTTGCGCAAGTTCGGCGGTGATTCGGTGGAGGAGTTCACGCGAAACCACGCGTCGTACATCGCGAATCTTGGTTCAACCTCTTCGGCCGCTCGTCCCGAGTAACCGTGAGCCGCCTCATTCTCGTGGGACTGCCCGGCGTCGGGAAGACGACGTTGGCGGGCGTGCTCGCCGATCGCTGGGACCGCGCGGCCTTCGACACCGACGACATCCTGGCGTCGGCCGTCGGTACGTCGGCCGCCCAGTACCTACGAGACGAGGGCGAGGCGGCCTTCCGGGAGCGAGAGCTCGAAGCCCTGACAGCGGCGCTCGAGGGAGCCCCCGACGTCGTGGTCGCGACCGGCGGCGGCATCGTCTGTTCGCCGAGCGCTCGCGCGGCCCTGTCAGAAGAGTTCACGCTCTGGCTCGACTGCGATGACGACGTCATACTGTCTCGTCTCGGTGACGTCGATCGGCCGTTGCTCGCCGAGGGACCGTCCGAGATGTTGGCGCGACTGCGCGGTGAGCGTGAGGGGTGGTACCGCGACGTGTCACGTGCGCGGATCGACACCTCGGTGCCGATCGAGGACGTGATCGTCGAGGTCGCGCGCGAAGTCGATAGGTTGACGCGATGAACGTGAGCGTGGAATTGGGGGAGCGTTCGTACGACGTCGTGCTCGGCGACGGGGCTCGCCACCAGCTCGCCGCGGTGATCGCCGAGCGCGCGCCGCGTGCGCGGGCCGCGGTGATCGTCACCACGCCACACATTGCTGCGCAGCCCTGGTTCGACGTGACGAGCGGTATCGAACAACACGTGCTCACGGTGGTCGACGGTGAATCGGCGAAATCGCTCGACGTGCTCGAAACGCTGTTGGAAGAGGTGGCGAAGTTCGAACTGTCGCGCAACGACGTCATCGTCGGCGTGGGCGGCGGGGCGTTGACCGATCTCGCGGGCTTCGCGGCGGCGACGTACCTGCGTGGCGTCGCGTTGGTGCAGGTCCCGACGTCGCTCGTCGGCCAAGTCGACGCCGCGATTGGGGGCAAGACCGGTGTCAACCTGCGTTCGGGCAAGAACCTGGTCGGCGCGTTCCACCAACCGATTGGCGTGTTGTGTGATTTCGAGACGATCGCCACGCTGCCGGAACGAGAGCGGCTCGGCGGCCTGGGCGAGGTCGCGAAGTGCTGGCTCCTGGAGGGCGGGTTCGCGGCCGAATTGACGGAGGTCTCGCTGCACGACTTGATCGTGATGTCGGTGAAGCTGAAGGCCGCGATCGTGAGCGCCGACGAGCGCGAGGGGGGACGTCGCGCGCTGCTGAACTACGGCCACACGCTCGCGCACGCGCTGGAAAAAGTCGCGCTCGCTCGCGACGACGATGAACTGCGTCACGGCGAGGCGGTCGCGATCGGACTGGCCTTCGCTGTCCGCTTGGCTGAGGCGTTGGGACGTGTCGACCAGAGCGAAGTGGCGCGCCACGACGAAGTGCTGGACGTGTTCGGACTCCAGAGACGAGTCCCCGAACACCTTGCGTCGTCGCTGCTGCTCGAGGCCATGTCCCACGACAAGAAGGCGCACCACGACTTGACCTTCGTGCTCGCCGGTGCCGAGGGCGTTGAGACCGTTCGCGGCGTCGATCCACAGTTGGTGAGTGACGTATTGGAGAAATTTCGAGGAGAACTATGAGCAACGAAATCTTGCTGTTATCGGGACCGAATCTCGACCTGCTCGGATCGCGCAATCCGGAGATGTACGGGACGACCACTCTGGCTGAGCACGTGGCGCGCTTCAGTGAACTGGCGACTGAAGCCGGCTTCAGTGTCCGCCACGTGCAGTCGAACTTCGAAGGCGACCTCATCGAGGCCGTCCACAGCGCGCGAGGGAGTGCCACCGCGATCGTGATCAATGCCGGCGCGCTCACGCACTCGTCGTGGGCCCTCGCTGACGCCCTCGACACGTTCACGGGCGTCAAGATCGAAGTGCATATCTCAAATCCCGCGGCCCGCGAACCGTTCCGCCACTTGAGCACGTTGGCCGGATCGGTCAATGGCTCCATCGCCGGCTTCGGCGCCACCAGTTACGAACTGGCGCTCGACGCGGTTCGCCGATTGACGACGTCGTCGTAGTCGAGCACTCACGAGCACTGCCTAGACTGGGCAACGCACGATTCGCGAAAGGTCCTCACCCCCATGGCCGCAATTTCCACGTCCGACATAAAGAACGGCATCACGATAAAACTCGACGACGGACTCTTCACGGTCATCGAGTTTCAACACGTCAAGCCGGGCAAGGGCGGTGCGTTCGTGCGAACCAAGTTGCGCAACGCCCGTTCCGGTGCCGTCATCGAGCGCACCTACCGCTCGGACGAACGGCTCGAGCAAGCGATGATGGACAAGCGCGATACCCAGTTCCTCTACCGCGATGGCGACGACTACATCTTCATGGACCAGTCGACGTACGACCAGGTGCCCGTGTCCTCCAAGAGCCTCGGTGATGCAGCGAAGTTCCTCAAGGAGACCGGCAAAGCGATGTTGATCCTGCACAACGACGAGATCATCGGGGTGGAGCTTCCGGCGTCGGTCGAATTGACGATCACCGAGACCGAACCTGGCATCCAGGGCGATCGGGTCTCGGGCGCGAGAAAATCCGCGACGTTGGAGACCGGTCTGGTCGTGCAAGTCCCGTTGTTCGTCGGTCCCGGCGAACTGATCAAGGTCGACACTCGCACGGGTGAATACATGACCCGGGCCTAACGTGAGTGAACTCGGCGTCCAACGACACCACTCTCGCGAACGCGCCCTGGAGATCATGTACGAGGCATCGATGAAAGAGCGCGCGATCCTCGTCGTCGTTAACGAACTCAACTTGCGTCCCGACGAGTACACGATGTCGCTCTTGACGTCGAGTGAACGAAACGAATCTCGAGCCCACGAACTGATCAGCGAGTTTTCAATCGACTGGCCGCTCGATCGCATCGCTCTCGTCGATCGGTTGGTCATGACGTTGGCCATCGGCGAAATGATGATGGACGACGCGCCGCCCAAGGCGGTAATCCTCGACGAAGCAGTAGAACTGGCGAAGGTGTACTCGACGGACGCGTCGCCCAAATTCGTCAATGGCGTGTTATCTTCGATTGCTGATCACATTCTCAGCTGAACAGGGGAGTCCCACGGATGCCGGGTATGGGTGGTTCGTCGTTCACGAACACCAATCCGCTCGTCGTCTCACTGTTTCATCACAGCGCCTTTGAGACCAGCGCCTCGTGGATCATCGCGATCGCACTGGCGCTGCTCGTGGTGGCGAGCATCCTTCGTCGCGTGACCACGTTCAACCTGTCAGCCGGCGGTCTCCATGAGGCGCGCAGTCGGACGTACCTGCGCATGGCCTTCGGCGCTTTGTGGTTGGTCGACGGGTTCTTGCAGTTCCAAGCGTCGATGCCCTTGGGCCTCGCTAACGGTGTCGTCGCTCCGGCCGCCGCGGGAACTCCGAGTTGGCTGCACGCGTTGATGTTCGACGGCATCGGCATTTGGAACAATCACCCCATCGCGCTGGCGGTCGGCACGGCGTGGATCCAGGTCGGCATCGGTCTGCTCCTGCTCGTCTCGAACGCCACCATCGGTCGCGTGGCCGCCGCGGTCTCGGTGGGCTGGGCCACCATGATCTGGTTGGTGGGCAACGGCGCCGGCGGCATCTTCCAGTCGACGAATTCCATCCTGTTCGGCTGGCCCGGTGCTTCGCTGTTCTACGTCGTCGCGGGCGTGTGGCTCGCCCTGGCGCCGTCGAACTTCCCCGAGCGATTCTCGCGCTACACGCTGAGAGGATTGAGCGTCGTCGCGGCCGTTGGAGCGTTGTTGCAGTGTCTGCCGTCGCGGGGCTTCTGGCACGGCGGTAATGCCAACGCCGCGACGGTGATGACGTCGTCGATGACGAAGATGGCGCAGCCGCGCGTGTTGGCGTGGTTCGTGAATCACCTTGGGGACATCGCGGGAACACTCGGTGGTGGTTTCAACGTCATCGTGGTCCTCTGGCTGGGCGCGAGCGCCGTGGGACTGTGGATGGCCAGCGAACGTGACCTGCGATGGCCGACGCGTACCTTCGTCATCGGATGCCTGATCTTCTGGGTCGTGGTCCAGGACGCGCCCTTCTGGGGCGGACTCGCGACGGACGTCAACTCACTCATCCCACTCGCGGTCCTAGCGTGGTGCGCGAGCCCCGCGCGTCACTCTCCGCGCCCACTCCGCCGACACCTTCCGGTCGAGATGCGATCGAGCTCGGGCGCCGTCGTCGCGTCGTTCGCGTCAGCGATGGTGCTGTTTTCGGTCGTCTCGATGGGTGTCGCGACCGGCGCCGCGGCTGAGAGTACGCGCTTCCTCGCCCAGAACGGTCCGGCGGCCTCCGTCAATACGCGCGCTCCCGGATTCACGCTGACCGATCAGTTCGGCTCGGCCTATTCGATGAATGAACACGCCGGCCACTACACGTTGCTCACCTTCCTCGACCCCGAGTGCTGGACGGACTGTCCGCTCTTGGCGTCCCAGCTCCGCCAGGTGCGCGCCGATCTGTCGCCCGGCGCGAAACTCGACATTGTCGCGGTCGCCGCCGATCCGTATCACGAGACCGTGGCCGACGTGAAGCACTTCATCGCGACACGCGGTCTCACGAAGCTGAAGGGCTTCTACTTCGTCACGGGGAAACTGAACGTTGTTTCCAAGGTGTGGAGCTCCTACGGCATCGGCGTGTCGATGACGCCGACGGCAAAGATGAGCATCCACTCGGACTACATGTTCATCATCTCGCCCGAGGGTCGTCTTCGGTGGATCGTCCCCGACGATCCGCTCGCCAATTGGGCCGGTCAGCACTCGGCGCAGAGCGAACTCGTGAACCTGCTCCACGAGTCGGGTGTGCATTGACCCTTCGGGCAGGGCCGCTCCGTTCGATGGCGTACTCGTGACGCGACCGCTCGATTCATGTTCCGCGCCGATTCCCGGGCCGCTGACCCGACGCGAGCGGGGATCGATCGACATGGATCACCAGAGCCTCGATTGCGACTACGATGAACACGGTTTGAAGTACACAACACGGCCCTGATTTCGGTTCAATAGACCGCGTCGAGGGGCTGTCGTGAAGCGGGTCCCGTGAGGCCCGTACGACAGGAGAGTAATGAGCAACGAGGAAGAACGCCCGACGCGACTGCGCGGCTCGGCGTTCAGTGCGAAGAGCCAGCTCATGACCGCCGATGACGTAAAACGCGCATTGTGGCGCATGGCCCACGAAATCGTCGAGCGCAATCACGCCGTGGGGTCGCTTTCCATTGTCGGTTTGCAAACCGGCGGCAGGGCTCCGGCCTCGGCACTCGCGGCGATCCTCGCCGAGATCTCCGGACAACCCGTCAAGGCCGGGACGCTCGACGTGTCGTTCTACCGCGACGACTTGTCGCACAATCCGATTCCGACGTCCTCGGCGACCGACATCGATCACGACCTCACCGATCGCACCGTGGTGTTGGTCGATGACGTCTTATTCACGGGGCGCACGATTCGCGCCGCCCTCAACGCCCTCTCGGACTGGGGTCGCCCCCGAGCCGTGCAACTCGCCGTGCTCGTCGACCGCGGACACCGCGAACTGCCGATCCGCCCGGACTTCGTCGGCAAGAACCTTCCGACGTCGCACGACGAAGCCATCGTCGCCACCCTCGAGGGCGTGTGGATCGGCACGAAGGAGTCAGCGTGATCGAGTCAATTCGCGGTCGCAGTCTTCTCTCACTCGACGAGCTCTCGAAAGGAGCGATCGTCGAGGTGCTCGACACCGCTGAGTCGTTCGTCGAAGTCAATCGCCGCAGCATCAAGAAAGTGCCCGCCTTGAAGGGTCGCGTCGTGGCCTCGCTCTTCTTCGAAGAGTCGACGCGCACCCGGCTGAGCTTCGAAACAGCGGCCAAGCGATTAAGTGCCGACGTCCTCTCCTTGGCGGTGGCTTCTAGCAGCGTGAAGAAGGGCGAGTCACTGCGCGACACGATCGCCACGATCGACGCCTTGGGGATCGACGCGGTCGTCATGCGCCACCGCTCGAGCGGCGCGGCGTTGCAAGTCAGTCGATACGTGCCCCACGTGCGCGTCATCAATGGTGGTGACGGTCAGCACCAGCATCCGACGCAGGGCCTCTTAGACGCCTTCACGATCCGTGAGATCCTCAGTGAACGTCAGGCGACCACGGGTCTCGAGTCCGGTGCCGAACTCTTCGAAGGGTTGAGGATCTTGATCGTGGGCGACATTCGCCACAGTCGGGTCGCGCGCAGCGACGTCGCGGCGTACACCACCCTCGGCGCCGAGGTTCGCGTCTGCGCTCCGGGAACGCTGCTACCCGATGAGGTCGCGACCTGGCCGGTCACGGTGGCCCACGACTTCGACGAGGCGCTCGCGTGGGCCGACGTCGTGGGCCTCCTTCGTCTGCAGAGCGAGCGAGGCTCGGGGGCCTTCGTCGCGAGCCTGGACGAATTCACCTTCACTCACGGTCTCACCGTTGAGCGTGCACGTCTCTTGAAACCCGAAGCGTTGATAATGCACCCCGGTCCGATGAATCGCGGCGTCGAGATCGATTCGCGCGTCGTTGACTCGAGCCAGGCGATCGTGGAACGTCAAGTCAGCAACGGCGTGCCCATTCGCATGGCGGTGTTGTACCTGAGTGTCGCGGGTTCGCGAGAGGGGCAGGGACTGTGAGCACGATCGTCATTCGACAGGGCCTCGTGGTGGGCGAGCACACCAGTGGTGTCGCCGACGTCTTGATCGTGGACGGACGCATCGCCGACGTCGCCGCGGTGATCGACGCGCCGAGCGACGCCCACGAAGTCGACGCGCGCGACTGCTGGGTGGGACCGGGATTCGTCGATCTGCACGCGCACCTGCGAGAACCGGGACGAGAGTCCGCGGAAACGATAGAGAGCGGTGCGCGCGCCGGTGCCCTGGGTGGCTACTGCGCCCTGGTCGCCATGCCCAACACGGAGCCGGCGCTCGACAGCGTCGCGCTCGTTTCCTTCGTGCTCGAACGTGGCGCGCGCACGCCGCTCGACATCGCAGTCGCCGGGGCGATAACGATCGGTCGTCGAGGTGAGTCGTTGGCACCCCTGGCCGAGATGGCCGCCCTGGGCGTTCGACTCTTCACCGACGACGGCATCGGGGTGCAGGATCCGTCGATGATGCGACGCGCCCTCACCTACGCCAAACCGCTCGGCGTTCGTCTGGCGCAGCACTGTGAAGACGAACAGTTGGCCGCCGGGGGGACCATGAACGAAGGGGCCCTCAGTGGGAGCCTCGGGCTGATCGGGCGACCGGCGCTGGCCGAAGAGCTGATGGTGCAGCGCGACATCGAGCTCGTCCGGCTGACGGGTTCGCCCCTGCACTTCTTGCACCTCTCCACGCGTCGATCGCTCGAGATGGTCCTGCGCGCCCGCGACGAAGGGCTGCCGGTGAGCTTTGAAGTGGCACCCCATCACTTCACTCTCGACGAGAGCGCGTGCTCGAGCTACGACCCGGTCTTCAAGGTCCACCCGCCGCTGCGTTCACCCGGCGATGTCGAGGCGTTGCGACAATCACTTTGCGACGGCGTCATCGACGCCGTGGCGACCGACCACGCACCTCATGCGCCCGAACTGAAGGACCTGGCCTTCGATGAGGCCCCGGCCGGGATGCTCGGACTCGAGCACGCCGCGTCACTGACCTTCGAGGCGCTCGGCGCGTCGGCCGATCCCGGAGTGTTCTTCGCCGTGCTGAGCCGTGGACCGGCGCGCATCGCGCAGCTGCGCCGTGAGGACGGCCGCGTGCGACACAGTGCCCACGGCGGCGCAATGGCCGTCGGGGACGACGCGAACGTCACGGTCTTTGACCCGCGATGTCACTGGAGTGTCGATCGCACCACGTTGGCGAGTAGATCGATGAACACGCCCTACGACGGTCGACCAATGGTGGGTCGCGTGCGCGCCACCATCGCCAAAGGACGCCTCGTCGTCGAAGAGGGCCTCCTCACGTGACGCGACAGCCATCGGTGCTCGTGCTCGCTGATGGCACCACGTTCGAGGGCTACGCCGCGGGCCACGTACCGGACGCGGGCTTCACCAGCGGCGAATTCGTCTTCAACACCGCGCTGTCGGGCTACCAAGAAGTGATCACCGACCCGAGCTACGTCGGACAGATCATCAGTTTCACGTACCCGCATATCGGCAACTACGGCGTCACGCCACTCGACGACGAGTCGCTGCGAGCGTGGTGCGAGGGCGTGGTGATTCGTGAGCTCTCGAACCTTCCTTCCAACTGGCGATCGGTCGGGCCGCTCGAAGGCTTCTTGCGCCAACACCGCGTGGCGGCCATCGTGGGCGTCGACACGCGTCGACTGACCCGACACCTGCGCGCCCACGGGGCGCTGCCCGGTGCCTTCGGTCACGGCGATCCGCAGGTCGTGGCCGCCGCCGCTCGGGTGGCCCGCGGCACCGACGGCACGGACCTGGTGACTCGGGTGTCGACGGGCGAAATCTACACCCGCGGCGCCGGTGAACGTCACGTGGTCGCCCTCGACTACGGGATCAAGACGATGATGGTGCACCAACTCGCCGAACGTTTTCGCGTCAGCGTCGTTCCGGCGTCGACGAGTGCCGAGGAGATCCGCTCGCTCGAGCCCGACGGCGTGTTCCTCTCGAACGGACCCGGTGATCCCGCGGCCCTGGGCAACCAGGTGCGCGTATTGGAGACGTTGCTCGGCACCGTTCCGATCTTCGGCATCTGTCTCGGTCATCAACTGCTCGCCCAGGCGCTCGGCGGACGGACGTTCAAACTGCCCTTCGGTCATCACGGCAGTAACCACCCGGTCCGTGACCTCGCGACCGGTCGCATCGAGATCACCGCGCAGAATCACAACTACGCCGTCGAGCCCGACACGTTGGCCCACGGTGTCGTGAGTCACGTCAACTTGAACGATGGCGTGATCGAAGGCGTGTCGGCGCCGAGTGAGCGCTGTTTCTCCGTGCAGTACCACCCCGAGGCCGGGCCCGGTCCCCACGACGCGCGCTACCTCTTTGAGCGATTCGAAGACGCGCTTCGCGGCGTGACGATGGGCGCGTGATGCCAAAACGCGTCGACATCCACTCGATCATGGTCATCGGATCCGGTCCGATCGTGATCGGCCAGGCCTGTGAGTTCGACTACTCGGGGACTCAGGCGTGTCAGGTGCTGCGCGCCGAGGGTTACAAGGTGATCCTCGTCAACTCCAATCCCGCCACGATCATGACCGACCCGGCGACGGCTGACGTCACCTACGTCGAACCACTGGACGCCGACGTCCTCATCGACATCATCGAGCGCGAACGGCCCGACGCGTTGTTGCCGACGCTGGGTGGACAGACGGCACTGAACCTGACGATGGAGCTCGTGCGACGTGGCGTCACCGAGCGGTTCGGCGTCGAAGTCATCGGGGCGCGACCGGAGGCGATCGCCACCGCCGAAGACCGCGACCTCTTCAAGACGGCGATGGCCGACATCGGTCTGGCGGTCCCCGAGTCCGGTTTCGCGCGAAACGTGGACGAGGCGTACGTGATCGCCGAGGACATTGGGTGGCCCGTGATGATCCGGCCGAGTTTCATCCTGGGCGGATCAGGCACGGGCATCGCCCACGACGAAGCGCAACTACGCACCCTGGCGGGCGAAGGCATCGCGGCCTCGCCCGTCTCAGAGATCCTGGTCGAACGCTCCGTCGCGGGCTGGAAGGAGTTCGAACTGGAGGTCATGCGTGACGCGGCGGACAACTGCGTGGTCGTGTGCGGCATTGAGAACTTCGATCCGATGGGGGTGCACACCGGTGATTCCATCACCGTGGCACCGATTCAGACCCTCTCAGACGTGGAGTACCAAGCGATGCGCGACGACGCCTTCGCGGTCCTGCGACGCGTCGGAGTCGAGACCGGGGGATCCAACGTGCAGTTCGCGGTCAATCCCGTCGACGGGGAACGTCTCGTGATCGAAATGAATCCCCGGGTCAGTCGTTCGAGCGCGCTCGCGTCCAAGGCCACCGGCTTTCCGATCGCCAAGATCGCCGCTCGATTGGCCGTTGGTTACACGCTCGATGAGATTCGAAACGACATCACCGAAGTGACGCCGGCCAGTTTCGAGCCGGTGATCGACTACGTGGTGACGAAGATCCCGCGCTGGGCCTTCGAGAAGCTGCCCGGCGCCACGGCCGAGCTCGGCACCAGGATGCAGTCAGTCGGCGAGGTCATGGCGATTGGAAGAAACTTCGCCGAGTCCTTGCAAAAGGCGGTTCGGTCGCTCGAACAAGGTCGGGCGGGATTCGCGTTGGGCCGTCACTCGGAGTTCGTGGACTTCGACCTCGAACGACTCTGGCACAGTTGCGTCGTGGCGACGCCCGAGCGCCTCTTCGCGTTGCACGAACTGCTCTGGCGAGGTGCGTCGATTGACGACATCGTCGAACGCACCGGCATCGACTGCTGGTTCATCCACCAATTGGCCGAGATAATCGAACGCGAGCGTGAACTGAGTCCGGACGTGGTGCTCGAGACCTTCGACGCGCGACGGTGGCGACGGTACAAGCAGTGGGGATTCTCCGATCCCCAGATCGCCGAGCTCTGCGGTCGTGACGTCGAGGCGGTGACGGTGCTGCGTCGCGCGGCCGGCGTGGTCACGACCTTCAATACCGTCGATACGTGTGCCGCGGAATTCGAGGCGTCGACGCCCTATCACTACAGCACGTACGAGGACGCGAGCGAGGTTCGTCCGTCATCTCGAGATCGCGTGATAATCCTCGGCTCCGGTCCGAATCGGATCGGCCAGGGAATCGAATTCGACTACTGCTGCGTCCACGCCTCGTACGCGTTGCGCGACATGGGCATTGAGACGGTCATGGTGAACTGCAATCCCGAAACCGTTTCGACGGACTACTCAACATCGGACCGGCTGTACTTCGAGCCGCTGACGCCCGAAGACGTGGCCGAGGTCATTGCGGCCGAGCGTGCGGCGTGCGTCGACGGCGCGCGCGTGCTCGGCGTGATCGTCTCCCTGGGTGGCCAGACGCCGCTCAAGTTGTCACACTCCCTGGACCCGGCCCTGGTCCTCGGCACGCCCGTCGCCTCCATCGATTCGGCCGAAGACCGAGAACAGTGGTCGGCGATCTGTCAGTCGTTGGGTCTGCGCCAGCCCCCCGGGGACGTGGCCCTCACTCTCGCCGAGGCACGCACGGTGGTGCGCGCGATCGGTTATCCCGTCCTCGTGCGGCCGAGTTACGTACTGGGCGGACGGGCGATGGAGATCGTCTATGACGACGCGTCGCTCGAACGAGTCATGAAGGATTTGACGAGTGAGCACGGTTCGCTCGCGCGCGAAGGCGGCGTCTCGCAGAGCCGGCCGATCCTCATCGACAGTTTTCTGGAAGACGCCATCGAAGTGGACGTCGACGCGGTACGCGACATTCGCGGCGACGTTTTCATCGCGGGCGTCATGGAGCACGTCGAAGAGGCGGGCGTGCACTCCGGCGATTCGGCGTGCGCACTCCCGCCCCAGACCCTGAGTGCGGCGGTGCTCTCGACGTTGCACGCGCACACGAAGAAGATTGCCGATTCCCTCGGCGTCGTCGGCCTCATCAACGTGCAATACGCCGTCAAGGACGAAGAGGTCTTCGTCCTCGAGGCCAATCCTCGAGCGTCGCGCACCGTGCCCTTCGTCGCCAAGGCGACCGGCGTCGCGCTGGCGCAAGTGGCGGTTCGCGTGATGATGGGCCAATCGTTACGTGAACTCGTCGACCTGGGCGTCGTACCGGCCGCGACGCCCGTGCCGCACTACGTCTCGGTCAAAGAAGCGGTCTTGCCGTTCAACCGCTTTCCGGGCGTCGACACGGTGCTGGGCCCGGAAATGCGTTCGACCGGCGAAGTCATGGGCGTGGGGGAGAGTTTTGGCATCGCCTTCGCCAAGGCCCAGTTGGCCGCCGGGACGCGCCTCCCCGACCAGGGCCAGGTCTTCATGAGTCTCGCCGATCGCGACAAGGTCCAGGGACTCGAGCTCGCGCGATTGCTCGCGGACCTCGGCTTCACCCTCGCCGCGACGGTCGGAACCGCGGGGTACCTGCGGTCTCACGGCGTGGTCGTCGCCACGCTGGTCGGGAAGGTCGGCTTGGCCGAGATGGGTGTTGACGCCGTCTCGATGATCGCGGCCGGCGACGTGCACCTCGTGGTCAATACGCCCTCGGGTAGTGGGGCCCGGGCCGACGGCGCGCTCATCCGAGCTGCCTGCATCGTGCACGCCGTATCGTGTCTCACCACGATCAGCGCGGGCTTGGCCGCCGCCAAGGGCATCGCCGATACCCGTGCCCAGGGATGGCGCATCGCGTCACTGCAGGAGTTGCACCGATGAGTGATCTCGATACCCACGTGGGAGCGGTGGCGCTTCGTTCGCCAATACTGACGGCGGCCGGTACCTCGGGCTACGGCGACGAACTCGCCGCGTACGGCGAACTTCGCTCTCTCGGCGCCGTCGTCGTCAAGTCACTGGCCAACTTCGCGTGGGAGGGGAACGCCGCGCCGCGCGTCGCGGCCTCGGGGACACACATGTTGAACTCGGTCGGGCTCGCGGGACCGGGCGTCTCGGCGTGGCGTGAACACTTCTTGCCCGATCTCGAACAGCGCGGATGCGCCGTGGTGGCCTCGATCTGGGGTCGTACCGTTAACGAATTTGGCGAGGCGGCCGAAGCGATGCGCGGCGCCAACGTGGTGGCGGTCGAAGTGAATGCCAGTTGTCCGAATCTCGAGAGCCGCTCGTCGATCTTCGCGCACTCGGCCCTCGCGACCGCCGAGGTCGTGCGAGCGTCGAAAGCGGCCGACGTTCCTCTTTGGATCAAGCTCAGCCCGAACACGCCGGACTTGATCGCGATCGCGGGAGCGGCCCTCGACGCCGGCGCCGACGCTCTCGTGCTCGTCAATACCGTGCTTGGACTGGGCATCGATATCGAACGCCGCCAACTCTCATTGGGTAACGGCGGGGGCGGCGTGAGTGGTCCGGGAATCTTGCCGGTTGCGTTGCGTTGCGTGTACGAATGTCGTGCCGCGTTCCCCACGACACCCATCGTGGGCGTCGGGGGAGTGAGCAGTGGGGAGGATGCCGTGGCGATGATCATGGCGGGTGCGAACGCCGTGGAGGTCGGAACGGCGACGTTCGCGAACCCCCGCGCGCCGTGGCTGGTGCAACAGGGATTGGAGCGATGGATGCGACGACACGACGTGACGCGGGTGAGTGAGATCATGGGTGCAGTTCATGGATGAGACCTTCGGTACGAGACTGCGCGATCGCGTACGGGCCCTTGGGCCGCTGTGTGTCGGGGTTGATCCGAGCCGTGAGTTATTGGAGTCCTGGGATCGCGGCGACACGGTCGAGGGCATGGAGTTCTTCTCGCGCGCGGTCCTCGAGGCGGTGGTCGGCACCGCAGCCGCAATCAAACCCCAGGTCGCCTTCTTCGAACGCTTCGGTTCCGCCGGGTACCGCGTTCTCGAACAGCTGATCGGAGACGCGCGCGACGCCGATGTCCTCGTCGTCGCTGACGCCAAGCGCGGCGACTTCCTGGTCACCAACAGTGGCTACGCCGAGGCGTGGTTGGCGGAACGCTCGCCGCTTCACGTCGACGCCGTCACCGCCAGTCCCTATCTCGGTGTCGACGCGCTCGCACCTCTCTTCACGCTCGCCGAAGAACACGCGCGCGGCGTGTTCGTTCTCGTGGCGACGTCGAATACCGAAGGACGCGTCGTGCAGAGCGCCCGTACGCCCGAAGGCGAGCGCGTGGAGGACGTCGTCCTTCGTAGCATCGCCGAGCGAAACCACCGCGTCGACGGCCTCGGGTCATTCGGCGCGGTCATCGGTGCGACTCGTGACCTCCCGGAGTTCGACCTGGCGAAGCTGGGTGGTCCGTTCCTGGTACCGGGCGTCGGCGCCCAGGGGGGGAGTGCTGAGAACGTGGCGCGATTGTTCTCTCGTTGCCCTTCGGACACCGTGCTTGTGAACGTGGCACGATCCATCTTGACGGCCGGTCCGGAACGCGCCGCGCTGCGCGACGCCGCGCGTCATTGGCGCGATGATCTCAGTCAGGCGTTGGCCTGAACAAAAGTCAGCGCAGGGGAGTAATCTGACATCGTGACTCCCACGCCGCCGAACCTTTCGCAAGAACAGCGGGTCGAGGCTTCGCGTCTGGCGGTAGCGAACCGTCGTCGGCGCGCTGAAGTGAAGCGCATGGTGAAGTCCGGTGAGTTGTCGCTCGACGAACTTTTCGAGCTGGCCTCACGCGAAGAGTGCGTGGCGCAGATGCGCGCCTATGACCTCATCAGTGCACTGCCCGCCATCGGTGAAGTGAAGGCCGAACGAATCATGAACAACGCGTCGATCGCCAAGACCCGGCGAATCCGAGGACTTGGTCCCAAACAACGCGCGGAACTGTTTCGAGCCCTTGTCCGCTGAGCCATTCATCGCGGTTCTCATCGGTCCGGGTGGTGTCGGCAAGGGCACACTGGCGCGACGACTGGTCGAGGCCGACGACCGACTGTGGCTGAGCAAGAGTTGGACGACTCGGCCGGTGCGAGAGACTGAAGACGGTTCGGAGTACCACTTTGTGGACCGCGCAGCCTTCGAAAAGGCCATCGAGGACGACGCGTTCCTAGAGTGGGCCGAATTCCACGGCAACCTCTACGGGACACCACGTCCCGAGGCGGGTGATCACGATGTACTGCTCGAGATCGAGGTCCAGGGCGCGGAGCAGGTCCTCGCCCACGATCCCTCGGCGGTGGTCGTTCTCGTGCTCGCTCCTTCGATGGAGCAGCTCGAGGAACGTCTTCGGGGCCGCGGTGACTCCGACGAGCACGTCGAGAAGCGTCTGTCGAGCGCGCCGCACGAACTCGCCAAAGGCCATGCGATTGCTACACGCGTCGTCGTCAATGACGACGTCGAGCGTACAACGAGTGAAATCCTCTCTATACTGGAAGAACTCCGCCCGTCCCGGCGATCCCCCTCGAAAAAGGACTGAATATCATGGCCGAACGCCCCACCCTCGTCGATCCGCCCATCGAAACGCTCTTGAACAAGGTGGGTGACTCGAAGTTCACGCTCGTGGCCGTCACGGCGATTCGGGCCCGCGAGATCAACGAGTACTACAACGGACTTGGTTCCGGTCACGGCGCCCTGATCCCGCCGCAAGTGACGTCACTGTCGAACAAGTCATTGTCACTGGCGATGGAAGAGCTCTACCAGGGCAAACTGGAGTTCCACCGTCCGACCCCTGAGGAGCTCGAAAATGAGCGTCTTCAGGCCGTCGCGTTGGAAGAGGCCCGTCAGGACGCAAACAACGACCTGGACGCCTTCACCGATGCCCTCCGCGACGCCTGAGTCGTCCGCACCTCGAATAGTTCTCGGCGTCGCCGGCGGCATCGCCGCCTACAAGGCGGTCGAACTGTTACGCCTCTTGCGCGACGCCAACTACTACGTCACTCCGGTCCTCACGCCCGACGCCACGCGATTCGTGGGCGCGCTGACCTTCAGCGCCCTCGCGAGTGAGCCCGCGCGAACGAACCTCTTCGGGGACCCGACGACGCCGATCCCGCACACGTACCTCGGACGTAACGCCGATCTCATCGTCGTTGCTCCCGCCACGGCCCACCTCATCGCCCGATACGCCGCGGGACTCGCCGATGACCTCTTGAGTGCCACGTTGCTCGCGACCAACGCCCCCGTGCTGCTGTGCGCGGCGATGCACTCAGAGATGTGGGCGCAACCGTCGGTGCAGGAGAATCTGGCGACGTTGCGTCGTCGCGGCGTCATCGTGCTCGAACCCGACACCGGTCACCTCGCGGGCGGCGACGTGGGGATCGGACGAATGGTCGAGCCCGCGGCAATTTTCGAACTCGTCCAGAGGATCGTTGACGGCTACCGTGGTCCGCTCAGCGGCAAGCGCCTCGTGATAAGTGCCGGGGGGACCCGTGAAGCGATCGACCCGGTGCGCGTGATCGCCAATCGGTCATCCGGTCGCCAGGGTTACGCGTTGGCCGAAATCGCGCGGCGCCTCGGCGCCTCGGTCACCCTGGTGTCGACCGTCGAACGAGCACTCGCCCTCGACGTGGCCCACGATATCGACGTCGTTCGCGTCGAGAGCGCGGCGCAGATGCGCGACGCCATGCTCGAACACTTTGCCTCGAACGACGTCGCGATCATGGCCGCCGCCGTCGCGGACTTCACCGTCAACCCGGCCAGTGAGAAGATAAAGAAGGACACCGGGCTGCCGTCGTTGCACTTCGAACCCACCGCCGACATCGTCCTTGATCTCGTCGCGGCACGCCACGACGCGCAAGTGGTGGTCGCCTTCGCGGCCGAGACGACGAACGTCCTCGAACACGCACGAGAGAAACTTCGGCGCAAGGACGTCGACCTTCTGGTGGTGAATGACGTCTCGGCCCCGGGCGCCGGCTTCGAGCACGAGACGAACGAAGTCATCCTCCTCGGTCGCGACGGTGTCGCAGAAACGGTGTCGTTGCGCTCGAAAGAAGCCGTGGCAATGGCGATCTTGGCTAGGGTGGCGTCATTGCTATCGCAAGGAGCCCCATGAGCGACCGCACTCTCTTCACGTCTGAGTCGGTGACCGAAGGACACCCCGACAAGGTTGCTGATCAAGTCTCGGATGCGGTCCTCGACGCGATTCTCGCCCAGGACCCCACGGCGCGCGTCGCGTGCGAGACGCTCCTTACGACCGGACTCTGCGTCGTGGCGGGCGAGATCAGTACGAGCGCGTACGTGGACATCAATCATCTCGCCCGACAGACGATCATCGGCATCGGTTACGACGACGGCGCGATGGGATTCGATGGTCGCAGTTGCGGAATACTGGTGTCCCTCGACAAGCAGAGTCCCGACATCGCTGGCGGCGTCGACGTGGCCTTCGAGCAACGTTCGGGCGCCGGAGGCGAGGACGCGTTGAACTCCCAGGGCGCGGGCGATCAGGGAATGATGTTCGGCTACGCCTGCAGCGATAATGATGACTTCATGCCCCTGCCGATCTGGTTGGCGCACCGTCTCGCCATGCGACTCGCCCAGGTACGACGCTCCGGGCTCATCCCGTACCTGCGGCCCGACGGCAAGACCCAGGTGACCATTGTCTATGAGAACGACAAGCCCGTGGCGATCGACACCGTGCTCATCTCGTCCCAACACGAAGACGGCGTTGACGCGCCGACGATAGCGAACGACGTGATGGAACACGTCATCACACCGATGTTGCCCGCTGACCTCGACGCCTCGTCGATGCGGGTGTTCGTGAACCCTTCGGGAAAGTTCGTACTGGGCGGACCCCACGCCGACACCGGTCTCACCGGGCGAAAGATCATCGTGGACACCTACGGCGGGATGGCCCGACACGGCGGCGGAGCGTTCTCGGGCAAGGATCCCTCCAAGGTCGACCGGTCGGGCGCTTACGCCGCGCGCTGGGTCGCGAAACACGTCGTCGCCTCAGGTGCGGCGGAGCGTTGTGAAGTCCAGGTCGCGTACGCCATTGGTGTGGCCCGACCGGTGTCGGTGTTGGTCGACACGTTCGGCACCGAGCGAGTGGACCGCACGAGGATCGCCAAGGCCGTCGACGCACTGTTCGACCTGCGACCCGCGGCGATCATCCGTGACCTCGATCTGCGTCGTCCGCTCTATCAGCGCACCGCCGCCTACGGCCACTTCGGTCGCAGCGACCAGGGTTTCACCTGGGAGCACACTTCACGGGTCGATGATCTGCGCCGAGAACTGTCGCTGTAACCGTGAGCGCCGCGCGCGCCGTTCGAATCATCACCGAGGTTGCGGCCGTCGATCGCCCCTTCGATTACCTCGTCACGGAGAAGACCGCGCACGTCGCGATCGGTGACCGGGTGCGCGTGGACTTCAACGGTCGTTCGGTCCGCGGCTGGGTCGTCGACGGGGCCGTCGCCAGTCCCGAACTGAAACCCCTGGTGAAGTGGCTGGGCTACGGTCCGCCGGCGACGTTGCTCGAGTTGTTGGCGTGGGCGAGTGAACGATGGTACAGCCCGATCAGCCGCTTCCTGGTGTCGAGCTCGCCGAAGCGACTCATCACCGAACTGCCGGTCGCACCGGTCGGTCGAGCACTCGCACCGGCCGTACTAGCGGGTGTCACCGACGTCGAGCCCGGTGTGCTCGAGGTCGCGCCGACGACCGATCCGTTGCCCTTGATCCTCTCCGCCTACGAAATGACTCGAGAGAAGGAAGGGTCACTCTTGGTGCTCGTACCGACGGAGTCCTGGGCCGTTCGACTGCGCGGACGTCTGGAACAGCGTGGCTGTGACGTCGCGTCGGGCGAGGACCAGTGGGACCGGATGCGGGCCGGTTGGCCGGTCGTGGTGGGCGCACGGGGCACGGCGCTGTCGCCGGTACCGCGAGTGTGCGGCGCCGTCATCGTGGACGCCGACGACGATGCCTATCGCAGTGCGGGGGCCCCGACGTGGGACGCCGTGACGATGGTGCGTGAACGCTGCCGCCGTGACGCCGCGCCGCTGTGGTGTACGTCGAGCGTGCCGTCGCCGTCACTCTTGAACGATGGCTCGTATCGCTCGTGGGGTGACGTCAACGGCGGATGGCCGCGTATCACGATCGCGGATCGTCGGCGAAGCGACCCGCACGACGGGGTGCTCGCTCGCGACGCGCTCGACGCCGCGCGACGCGCGCTGCAGGGCGACGATCCGATCGCGGTCGTCGTCGTACTGCAACGCCTCGGCGACGGGCGCCTCTGGGCGTGCAACCGATGTGGTGAGCTGGCCCGTTGTGGCGTGTGCGCGCAGGCCGAAGAAGAGCGCGGCGGACAGTTGGTGTGCCGCGACGGCCACGAGCCCCGCGCCAACTTCTGCCGCTCGTGCGGCGCGACGAACCTGAAGAGAGTTCGAATCGGTGTGACCACGTTGGCGCGCGACGTCGCGGCCCAACTCGCGCAACGCGTCACCGAGGTGACGGCGTCGACGGAATTGGACGCGACCCTCGAACGCGTCGTCGTCGGTACCGAAGCCGTATGGCAGCGGGTTCGCCGCTGCGGCGTCGTGATCTTCGCCGACTTCGATCAGTATCTGTTGGCGCCGCGCGCGTCGGCGCGCCGTAGTGCCATCACGGCGGTGGGTAAGGCCGGACGACTCGTCGGTGCGCGTCGTGAGGGTCGCGGCGTGGTCGTCCTGCAGACTCGTCGGAGTGAGGACTCGGTCATTGACGCCCTCGAACGGGCGAATTTCGACGCGATCATCGATGAAGACGTGAAGACAGCGCGGCTACTCGAGCTCGCACCGTACGGCGCCGAAGCCACGGTGAGCGGCGAAGGGGCCGAAGCCTTCGTTGAGGGATTGCGGGATTCCAACGTGTCGGTGCATCCGGTGTCGTCTGGATTCATTGTGCGTTCCGCGGACGTGGCGACGTTGACGGCCGCATTGCGCGCCGCGCCGCGACCGCCCGCCAAGGTGCGTGTGGCGGTGCAGTAGTCGTCGCGACGAAAGTGGTCGATGCCGTTTCACACGGCGCCAGCGATAACGTAGGGGGGTGACGACGCTCCCTATTCGCTTCTACGGTGACCCCGTCCTGACCCAGGCGACGACGGAGATCGAGAACATCGACGGTCGCATCGCGGCGTTGGCCCAGACCATGATCGAGACGATGAACGAGGCGCCGGGCGTCGGATTGGCCGCCAACCAGATCGGCGTTCAAAAGCGCCTCTTCGTCTACGACAAGGGTGACGGTCCCCACGTCGTCGTCAATCCCAAGATCCTCGAAACCGACGGCGAGTGGACCTACGAAGAGGGTTGTCTCTCGGTGCCCGGACTCAGCTGGGAGATCACGCGAGCGAACGCCGTCCACCTGGTGGGATTCGACCTCGACGGCAACGAGATCGACGTGCAGACCGACGAATACGAAGGTCGCATTCTCCAACACGAGATGGACCACCTCGACGGCGTCTTACTCATTGAACGACTCGACGTCGACCAACGACGAGAGGCCAAGCAAATCCTTCGGCAGCGCAATCTCGAGTTGGCCGGTTCGGACCCCGACGGACTACATCTGTTGCTGGGTGAGTAGATGCGCCTCGCCTTCCTCGGCACGCCCGAGGCGGCAGTACCGTCGCTTCGGGCACTCGTCGACGCCGGTCACGACGTCGTACTCGTCATAACGCGACCCGATCGCAAACGTGGCCGAGGGGGTCGACTCTCTCCGAGCCCCGTGAAGGAGTGCGCGAACGAGCTCGGTCTGACGGTCAGCCATCGGCTGAACGACCTGGACGACGTCGACGTCGAACGCGGCGTCGTCGTGGCCTTCGGGCGACTCATCTCATCCGATGCACTGGAGCGAGTACCGATGCTGAATGTTCATTACTCGTTGCTGCCGAGGTGGCGCGGCGCCGCGCCCGTGGAACGCGCGATCCTGGCGGGCGACGAGGAGACGGGCGTCAGCATCATGACGCTCGAGGCCGACCTCGATACCGGTCCCGTGCACCTCCAGCGTCGCGTGGCGATCGACGCCAAATCGCTCGAGGTCCTACTCAGTGAACTCGCGGACCTGGGCGCACGCGCGCTCCTCGAGGTGCTCGCGACGCCGGAACTCTTGGCGAATGCCCGGGCGCAACAAGGTGACGTCACGTACGCGACGAAACTGTCCAAGGAGGATTTTCACTTGGCGCCGTCGTCTTCAGCTACGCACCTTTTGCGCATCATCCGATTGGGCCAAGCCTTCACGATGGTGAACGGTCGTCGACTCCTCGTCCAGAGCGCGGCACTCTACGAAGGCGGCGCCGTGGCCGCCGGGTCCGTCACACGTCGTGAGGGCCACGTCGTACTCGGAGCGCACGATGGCGCGATCGCCCTCGAACAGGTGCGGCCCGAGAGTGGCAAATCCATGAGTGCGAACGCGTGGTGGGACGGTGCGAGACTTGACGGGACTGTCGTTCAATGGGCTTGACCGATTACGACCCCGAATAGGCTGAAGTCGTGATTACCATCGACGCCGGCCCCTCCGGAACCCTTCGCGTGGCCCCGTCGATCCTGGCCGCCGACTTCGGTTCGTTGGCCAATGCGGTTCGAGAAATTGACGCCGAAACGGACTGGCTTCACGTGGACGTGATGGACGGTCATTTTGTGCCGAACGTGTCGATCGGGCCACCAGTGGTGAAGTCACTTCGCCAATACAGCGACCGCTTTTTCGACTGTCACTTGATGATGAGTGAGCCGGGACGCTACCTCGAAGCGTTTCGAACGGCCGGGGCCGACGGGTGCACCGTGCACGTCGAGGTCGGCTCGACGGCCACGCTGATCGACGAAGCCCATTCGATGGGCCTACGCGTGGGATTGGCCGCCAATCCAGACACGCCGTTTTCATTGGTTGCGCCATTTCTCGGGGACATCGACCTGCTCTTGTTGATGACGGTGTTTCCCGGGTTTGGTGGTCAATCGTTCATCAGCGACGTGATGGGCAAGGTCAGCGAAGCTCGTCGCGAAGTCGACGTGAACGACCTCGCGCTCGATATCGAAGTCGATGGTGGTATCGACGTCGTGACCGCCCCGATCGCGGTGGAAGCGGGCGCCAACGTCCTCGTGGCCGGTTCGGCGATCTTCAACCGCTCCGATCCACTCGAAGCCGCACACGAACTCCGGGTCGCCGCGAGGTCGGGACGAGGATGAAGTTCTCCAACACTGAGTTGATGACCATGGCGATCGGCGCCGGCGACAAGGCGCGATACCTGTCACCGCCGAACCCGTGGGTCGGAGCGCTCGTCGTGAGTGATCGCGGCGTTGTCTTGAGCGAGGGTCACACGCAAGTCCCTGGTGAGTCGCACGCGGAGATCGTGGCGCTGCGTCGTGCGGGCGACGGCGCTCGGGGCTCGACCATGGTCGTCACGCTCGAGCCCTGTTCACACGAAGGACGGACCGGTCCGTGCGTCGAGGCGATCGTCGAGGCCGGCGTGTCGCGGGTGATCGTCGGAACGATCGACCCCGATCCTCGCGTCTCGGGCGCGGGCGTCGAACTGTTGAAGGCCTCCGGGGTCGACGTGGAGGTCGGCGTCGAGGAGTACGCGGTTCGCGCGCAACTCGCGCCATACATATGGCACCGGGTGACGGGACGGCCCTACGTGGTCTTGAAGATCGCCAGCACCCTCGACGGCATTGTGGCGATGGCTGACGGCACTAGTCAATGGATCACCGGCGAAGAGGCGCGCCGTGACGCCCACGTCCTACGGGCGCAGAGCCAGGCCGTGTTGGTCGGCGCGGGAACGGCACGAAGTGACGATCCCGCCCTGACCGCCCGTCTCGGCGACCTGGTCCTCGAACCACTCCGCGTGGTCTTGGGCAAGGCGCCCGAAGGGGCCCAGATGCGGCCCTGTCTCGAGCTCAGTGGCGACCTCGCCCAGGTGCTGGACGAAATTGGAAACCATGACGTGTTACAGCTCCTCGTCGAGGGCGGCCCCTCGACCGCCAGTTCGTTCTTGGACGCCGGTCTCGTGAACCACATTGTCTGGTATCAATCGGCTTCTTTCGCGGGCGGCACCGCAACGCTCGGAGCCCTTCGGAGCCTTACGACGCCGACGATTGCGGCGTTGCGACGGGGCCGAATTGTCGGCGTCACGCGCGTCGGGGAAGATATTCGAATAGACGTGGAGGTCTAATGGCACTATCAACCATCGAAGAGGCGATCGAACAGTTACGACACGGCGGCATGGTCGTCGTGGTCGATGACGAAGACCGTGAGAACGAGGGCGACCTCATCATGCCCGCTGAGGACGTCACGCCCGAGAGCATGGCCTTCTTTCTCGAGTACACGTCGGGCGTGTTCTGCGTGCCGATCGAGTCGGCGCGCGCGGACGCACTCGAGCTCCCGTTGATGGTGGTGGCCAACACCGAAGCCCAACGTACGGCGTTCACCGTGACCGTTGACTACCGTCACGGCACGTCCACGGGCATCTCGGCGAGTGACCGCGCCGCGACGGTGCGCGCGCTCATCGACCCCGACACGCGACCAACCGACCTCAATCGTCCGGGACACATCTTTCCCCTGCGCTACCGACCGGGCGGGGTCTTGAAGCGCGCGGGCCACACCGAGGCCACGGTCGACCTTTGTCGACTGGCCGGCAAACAGCCCTCCGGAGTGCTCTGCGAGATCGTCACCGCCGATAAGTCGGGAATGGCCCGTCTGCCCGAACTCGAGGCCTTCGCCACGAAGCACGAAGTGCCGATCATCTCGATCGCTGACTTGATTCGCTATCGACGCCAACACGAGAAGCTCGTGAAGCGCATCGCCGAAGCGTCCCTGCCGACCGAACACGGTCAGTTTCAGGCCTTCGTCTTTGAGAACGTCCTGGACGGCGTGCAACATATGGCGCTCGTCTACGGCGATATCTCGACCACGCACGACGTGCTCGTTCGCGTCCACTCCGAATGCTTGACCGGCGACGTCTTCGGGTCACTGCGCTGCGACTGCGGACCTCAGTTGGAGACCGCGCTCGCGAAGGTCGCGGCGGAGGGCGCCGGCGTCGTCGTGTACCTGCGGGGCCACGAAGGTCGCGGCATCGGACTCGGCCACAAGATCCGGGCCTACGCCCTGCAAGAGGACGGTCGTGACACGGTCGACGCGAACATCGAGCTCGGTCTCCCGGTCGATTCGCGCGAGTACGGGATCGGCGCGCAGATCCTCGTGGACCTCGGGGTCACGTCGATGCGGATAATGACGAACAATCCTTCGAAATACGGCGGTCTCGAGGGCTTCGGATTGAATATCGTCGAACGTGTGCCGCTCGAGAGCAGCCCCACGGCGTTCAACATCGACTACCTGCGCACGAAGCGAGAGCGGCTGGGTCACATGCTCGGGGGACTCGATGACGTCGAGTGACGAGACGCAGCTCGACCAACGCCGGGTCGAAGAACTACGTCGGCGCGTCGGCCTTCACCTCGAGGGCTCGATCGATGGGCGTGGCGTGCGCGTCGCTCTCGTCTGCAGTCGCTTCAATGGTGCGATAACGACGCGGCTCCTCGCCGGCGCGCTCGACGTCTTGCGCGACGCGGGCGTTGACCGCAGCGACATCGCCGTGGGCTGGGTTCCGGGCGCCTTCGAGATCCCGTTGCTCGCCCTGGCCTTCGCTGACGGCGATCGTCCGGTCGACGCCGTCATCACGCTCGGCGCGGTCATTCGCGGAGAAACTACGCATTACGAGATCGTCTCGGGCGAATGCGCCCGTGGGGTCCAGGACGTTCAGCTCAGCACGCGCGTGCCGGTCGTCTTTGGTGTGCTGAGCGTCAATACCCTCGACCAGGCGCTCGAGCGCTCATTGAATGACGCGAGCAACAAGGGTCGCGAGGCCGCCACGACCGCCCTCGAGATGGTGTCGGTACTCCGTCAGGGATCGTTGGGATCGTAAACGGGTGCGGGGTCTTATCGAGGCGTTCGATGACCGTCGTGGTGACGGGGCGGTCCGCACCGACGATGGTGAGCGACTCTACTTTCATTGCGTCAACATCGCCGACGGTTCACGGAGCATCGCTTCGGGCACGCTCGTCTCGGTGCGTCGCGGTGTCGGACATCTCGGCCACGACGAAGCACTCCAGATCGTCAAGGAGCAGCACGGCGACGAGGGAAACTTCGATGCAGACCACTGACCGAACGTGGACCGCGACGACTGATTAGGCCGTAGTCGTGGTGACCGCCGTCTTGTGGCCCGGTTTCACCGGCGGATTGCCGAGTTGGGTGAGAGAGTTCGAGCGAGCGATGGTCGCCTCGGTGACGGCAAAGCGATAGGTCGCTCGAGCACTGATTCGCTGACTCGAGTTCAGGGCGCCACTCAGAGATGACGCGAGATTCATCTTGGCCGTGGCGACCGCAGCGAGAAAGGTCAGATTAATCACATTGCGCTGGGCGAGGTAGAGCTTGTCGGCGGCGCGGTACTGCTTCATGGTGGTGATGACCGGCGTTTTGGCGACGATGGTCGTCGACGTGGTCGTGGTAGTACCGGCGAGGGCCAGGGCGGGAGTGCCGAGCGTGAGCGTCGCCAAAATCGCCACCGAGGCGATGGTGCGCTGAGCGATGCCTTTCATTGTCGACCCTTCCAAAGGAACAACCAAATCGTACCGAGCAAACCTTTGAATTTCCTGTGAATTGAATGTATTTCAGTTGTGATGAACTCACGTCCTACCCACCTCGCGTTGGGTTGCGGCACTTAGGTCGCGTGCACGGTGAAGCGACGGCACGCACATGACAATCGGCGCGCCACTCGCGAGAGCAGCGCGCCGATTGGGGCGAATCGTGTGACTAGGCAGTGGTGGTCGTAACCGGCACTGTGGTCGTCGTCGTGGTCGTGGTGCCACCCGATGCAGCCGGGGGCGGTCCAAGGGCCTCGAGGGCCGCGGCGCGAACGACCGCCGCGTTGGCAATCGCCAGTTCCAGCGTCGCACGAACGACGGCACGCTCAGGAGCGGTCGTGGCGTTCGGGAAGGCCGCAGCGAACGCTGCATCAGCCGCCGCTACCGAGTTGCGGTAGGTCTGGTTGATCGCCTGGAGAGCGACGATGTACGCCGAACGGGGCGTACCGGCCGGAGGCGCCGGCGGAGCACCGAGCGTGGTGAGCGCCGTGGAACGGGCTTCCATCGCGTTGGCGATCGACAGCGTCAAGGCAGCGCGGGCCGCGGCACGGGCCGCTTGGCGGTTCTGTGAGCCCTTGGAAGCCCTGATGGCCGCCCAGTACTCTTTGCGCGCAGTGTCGACCGTCGCCCTAAAGGTGCGGTTAATCACCTTCAGTTGGTCGAGGTAGGCGTCTTCAGCCTTGCGCCACTGCTTCCACGCATTCTTCGCGACGTGAATCGTCGTGGTCGTCGTGGCAATCGTGGTTGTGGTGGTTGGAGCGGTCGTCGTCGTAGTGTCCGCAGACGCAATCGCCGGGGCACTCATGCCCAGGGTTGCGAGAATGGCCACTGCCACGACGCTTCGTGTACTGAACTTCTTCATATGGACCCCTTTCAAAGGAACGAGACCAACTGTAAAATTCAAGTTTTTGAAAACCCTGTGAAGTGCTTGTTTATTCGCTGTGAAGTTCGACCGTGAACAACTCCTCATCAAGGGCCATAAGTGGGCGATACGCTCACAAGATGCGAGCAACGCCATGACGAAGGTCTTGATCGTCGACGACGAGCCCGGAGTGCGCGATCTGCTTCGCGACGCCCTCGAGGTCGCCGGGTACGAGACCGAATCGGCGTCCAATGGTGCCGAGGCCCTTGACCTACTGCGGCGACACGACTGTGACCTGTGCATCGTGGACATCAACATGCCCACGATGGACGGGTTCGAGTTCCTCGCCAAGCTGCGCGAACACGACACCAAGACCCCGGTCCTGATGCTCTCGGCGAGGGATTCGCCCGTCGACGTGGCCAAGGGGCTGCGCTACGGTGCCGACGACTACGTACGCAAGCCCTTCAGCCTGGAGGAGATTCTGCTTCGGATCACGGCGATCCTTCGTCGTTCCCACGCGGAATCAACCGACGACCTCATCCTCACGTCGGGTCCGATCGAGATGAATGTCGACACTCACGAGATCACGGTCGACGCGAATCCGATCACCCTCTCGGCGACGGAGTTCCGACTCCTCGAGGTCCTGCTCGAGCGCAAGGACCGTCTCGTCACGCGAGAACTTCTCCTTCGCGAAGTGTGGAACATCGATTTCGACTCTGAGACCTCGGTGCTCGATACCTATATCTCGTACCTGCGAAGAAAGATCCACCACGATGATTTCGCTCCGATCACCACGGTGAGGGGAGTCGGCTTCAAGCTCGTCACGTGGACCGCGGGAATGTGAAGATTGCCACTCGACTGACGATTCTCCTCATCGTGCTCACGACGATGGTGGCGTTCACGGTCGGATGGTTTGCGGTGGACGCCAGTACGCGATCGCTCTACTCCGCGCTCGACGCTCAGATCAACTCGGTGATTCGTAGCGGCGCCGGCGATCCCAACAACGCGCTCACGAACGCACTCAACGTCGTCCAAGAGAACGGGTACCCCCTGACCCTCGACGTCGTCGATCCGTCGGGTGCCGTCGTTCAAGTCAATACCCCTGACGAGCCGCTTCGAAAAAGGCCGACGCGAAAGAACGTCCACGCGACACTCGCCAAGGTGGGCACCCAGTCGAATCTGCCCGGGTTTCAACTTCGTTCGATCTACGTCGGTGGTGGAGACTATTTGATCGTCGCGGGGTCCACGAGTGCCATTACCCAACAGGGGCGTCGGCTCGCGCTCGAGGTGGCGTTGGCCGGTTTCCTCGTCGCCCTAGTCATGTTGTTCCTCGCGCGCTTGGTGATGCGTAAGGACCTTCGCACGATGGAACACCTCATCGACTTCGCCAGTGGCGTCGCCGGCGGCGATGAGCGCGGTCAGATTCCTCCGAGCGCGGGCAGTCGCGACGTCCGCGAACTCCAGGCCGCCCTCGCCACGATGGTCGTCGCGCTGCACGAGCGCATCGCCATCGAAGCACGGAGCGTCGAAGCGATGCAACAGTTCGTGGGCGACGCCTCGCACGAACTGCGCACGCCGCTCACCGTCATCAAGGGCTACAACGAACTGCTGACCAATCCTTCGATCAATGAAGAGCAGCGTGCGCGGGCCGTCGAGCGCGTGCGCCGCGAGATTGACCGCATGGACCTCTTGGTGGCGGACTTGCTCCTCTCGGCCGAAGTTCGAGAAGCACCCCAGCACCTGAATACGCGGGTGGAGCTCAGTGCGCTGGTCGAGTCGCGCGTCGAGGAGTTCCGCAACGACCACCCCGAACGAGTCGTGACCCAAGAGACGACTGACGGTCTCGTCGTTCGGGGGCGCGATGACTTGTTGGATCGCCTTCTGGTGAACTCATTTTCCAACGTCGTTCGTCACACGCCCGGCGACACCGCGGTTCGCGTCACGCTGCGACGTGAGGACTCGAGGGCCGTGTTGTGCGTGGAAGACGCCGGTCAGGGGCTGCCGGAATATGGAGTGCGCCCGCAGCGCTTTCGTCGTTTCGACCAATCTCGCTCGCGCGAGACCGGCGGTTCCGGTCTCGGCATGAGCATCATGGCCGACATCGCCGAGGGGCTCGGTGGCTCGATGTCGACCTCCAAGAGCACCCTCGGCGGCCTCGCCTTGACGTTCACGTTCGCGCTCGAAACCTGATCGAAACTGCGACAGGGATATCTAGCTCGCCGGGGGAGTACTGGCCGCGCGGACGTAGAGCTGTTGCACTTCGGCGAGAGCGTTTCTGTAGAGCTCGACGTGCTCGCCCAGTCGATCACCCCCGGCCTGGAGCATCGCCGCGATGATGTCGATGACGAGTTGGGCGCCCGACAGGTTGGGAGGCGTCAGCGACAGTTGCAGGGCCGCCAGCTGCACGAGGACGAAAAAGTGGTTGCCGAGGACCGTCTCGACGGGCGTCGAGCGCAGATAGGCGATCTCTTCGGAGTCGTCGATGGGTTCGTGGTCTTGATCGCTCACCGCACCAACGTAGCGCCGGGCGTGCGCGTCAAGCGAGGTCGCGGGTGTTCGAACGGACCCCGCGATCAGGTCTGCTAACGTAATTGGGCAGTTCAGCAAGTGAGGTTGGCAGAGCCAACGTCCACCTGGCCACCGATGTGCGCCGGGTTTCCAGGAGTTTTGCGCCCCGCTTGCCGTGGTGACGCCATTCAGGCGTCACGAAGAGCAAGGAGAGAGTTATCGCAACAGTGCCTGGAGACCACCGCGTCAATGAACGAATTCGCGTGGAGACCGTACGCCTCATCGATCACGAGGGAAACCAACGTGGCGTGATGGCGACCCGCGAAGCATTGGCGTTGGCCCGAAGCCTCGATCTTGATCTCGTAGAGATCGCGCCCACCGCGCAACCGCCCGTCTGTCGCATCATGGACTACGGGAAGTTCAAGTTCGACGAGGCCCAGAAGGCCAAGGAGTCGCGTCGAAAGACCCTCAATGTGGGAGTCAAGGAGATGAAGTACCGCCCGAAGATCGGACCCGGTGACTTCGACACCAAGACTCGCCTCGTCGAGAAGTTTCTCAACGAAGGTCACAAGGTCAAGGTCACCATTATGTTCCGCGGACGCGAGTCGGCTCACCCCGAACTCGGAAAGAAGATCCTGGATCGAATAGTCGCGAAACTCGACGACGTCGCCAAGGTCGAGTCGGCCGCGAAACTCGATGGTCGCAACATGATCATGGTCCTCGGACCAGAAAAGAAGGCGAAGCCGAAGCCGGCCGAGAGCCCGATTGTCGAAGAGCAGCAAAAAGTCGCGCCGAGTGTTTCGGCCGAAGTATCGGTAGAGGAGGGCTGAGATGCCAAAGATGAAGACTGACAGCGGGGCCAAGAAACGAATCAAGGTGACCGGCAGCGGCAAGCTGCGTCGAGGCAAGGCCTTTCGTGGTCACCTCATGGAGGGGAAGTCATCGGTTCGCGCCCGCCGACTCGGTCGCGAGACCGACCTTTCGCCCGCCATGGAAAAGAAGACCAAGCGCCTGATGGGCATTTAGAGATCGAGTCAGGAAAGAGGAACAGTTATGGCACGTGTCAAGAGGGCGGTCAACGCCAAGAAGCACCACAAGGCGATTCTGGAAGAGGCGAAGGGTTACTACGGTGACCGCAGTCGCACGTTTCGATCGGCCAATCAGGCCGTCCAGCACTCGGGCGTCTACGCGTTTCGCGACCGTCGCGCGCGCAAGGGCGACATGCGTCGGCTCTGGATCCAGAGGATCAACGCCGGTACGCGAGCCCACGGTATGAGTTACAGCCGATTCATCGCCGGGCTGAACGCCGCGGGCATTGAGGTCGACCGACGGATCCTGGCGGACTTGGCCGTGAACGACAACGCCAGCTTCGCGGCCATCGTCGCTCAGGCCGGCGCCGCGCTGTCCAAGTAGGTAACTCTGATCGAGGCGTTGGGTTCGTCACACCAGCGAGTGCGCCGGCTCCGGCGACTCGTCCAAAAGCGTTCACTGCGTTGGAGCGAGGGCGTCTGCGTGCTCGAGGGACCCGACCTCGTTGACGCCGCCTTGGAGAGTGGCGTGGAGTTCGAGGCCGTGTACTTCGACGCGTCGGCGGCGCTCACGTCCTCAATGGAACAGCTGACCCAAAAAGCCCAACACCACGGCGTCCGCGTCTTCGCTCTAGCGCCAGGCGTCATTGAAAGGATCGCCGACGCCCAAACACCGCAGCCGGTACTGGCCGCCGTACGATTCGACGACCGCGGCGTCGATTCGATTCCCAAGACCGGACTCATCCTCGTGCTCCATGACCTCAAGGATCCGGGGAACGTGGGCACCATCATCCGCTCCGCCGATGCCGCCGGGGTCACCGCCGTTATCGTCACCGGACAGTCGGTCGACCCGTACAACCCCAAGACCCTTCGCGCCAGCGCCGGGTCGATCTTCCATCTCCCGGTCGTGGTCGCGTCACTCGATGACACGCTGGCGCATTTCGGTTCCGACACCCAAGTGCTCGCGACGGTCGTTCGCGGCGGCCGCGAACATCGAGCCGTCGACTTCACGTTGACGAGCGTCGTCGTCATCGGTAACGAGTCTGACGGGCTCGATCCCGCGACGATCGCGCGTTGCGGCGAGACGATATCGATTGCCATGGACGGACGGAGTGAGTCTCTGAACGCCGGCGTGGCCGCGTCGTTGATCGCGTTCGAGGCGTTGTGGCAGCGCAGAGACGCCGCCGTGACCCCACCACCCCGTAGCCTTTAAGCGTCATGTCCCCTTCGCCCCTCGCCAACCTCGCCGATCAGACGACCGAACTCCTCGCGACCATCGCGCGTCTCGAGAGCATCGAGCAGTTACGCGAGGCCGAGCCCACGATCACCGGCAAGCGATCGATCCTGTCAGCGTTACAGAAGTCCTTTGGCGCGCTCGCGCCGGAAGAGCGAAAGGACGCCGGGGCGCAGCTGCAAGACGCTCGACGCGTGGTGGAAGCGGCGCTGGCGTCGCGTCGTCTCGAACTGAGTCAACGAGCGCGCGCCCAGGTCTTACTCGACGACGGATTGGATCTCGGTGACGTCGTCGTGAGCGACGTTCGGTGGCCGGCGTCGATCGGACATCCGAGTCTGGTCGCCTTAACCCAGCGCGAACTCGAAGACGTCTTCGTCACCATGGGATTCACGGTGTCCGAAAGCCCCGAAGTCGAGAGCGACTGGTACAACTTCGAAGCGCTCAATATTCCCCCGGCGCACCCGGCGCGTGGTCTATGGGACACCTTTTACGTGGATTTGGGCGAACCGGAAACGGTGGTCCTTCGCACGCACACGTCGCCGACGCAAATTCATCTGATGGAAGAGGCGGTCGCGAACAACTCGTTGCCGATCCATTCGGTGATGCCCGGACGCTGTTTCCGACGCGACACGCCGGACTCTCGACACCTCGCCACGTTCCACCAGATCGAAGGGTTGGTCGTCGATCGCGGTATCTCCTTCGCCGATCTAGCCGGCGTCATCGAGACGTTCACGCGTGCCTACTTTGGACCGGATATCGAATCGAGACTCCGCCCGGGCTATTTCCCATTCACCGAGCCGTCGGCGGAGTTCGAAGTGACCTGCACCATCTGTCGCGGTGGAGGGTGTCGCACCTGTTCTCAGACCGGTTGGATCGAACTCGGCGGATGCGGCGTCCTCGACCCGGCGGTTCTCGCCGCGGTCGGCATCGACGGCGAGGAGTGGAGCGGATTCGCCTTCGGGTTCGGCATCGACCGTTGCGCCCAGATGCGCCACGAGATCGCCGACATGCGTGCCCTGATCGAGAACGACACGCGGTTCTTAGGACAGTTCTCGTGAAGATCTCACTCTCATGGTTGCGCGAGTTCGTCGACCTCACCGAGTCGACCGAGGAGCTTCGTTCAATCCTCGACGACCTCGGGTTGGTCGTTGAAGGCATCGACCTCATCGGTGAAGGACTCGAGGACGTCGTCGTGGCGCGGATCGACGAGATACGGGCCATCGACGGAGCGGACCGAGTACGACTCGTCGTGGTTGACGCCGGGCACGGGCCGTTAGAAATAGTCTGCGGCGCGATGAACATCGACCTCGGCGACCACGTGCCGCTGGCTCCGGTGGGCGCCGTGTTGCCGGGAGGATTCGAGATCGCGCGACGAGAGATGCGCGGTGTGACGTCAAACGGCATGTTGTGTTCGGCCCGGGAGTTGGGCCTCGGTGACGACCATCGAGGACTGATGCTGCTCGACGACGTCATCGAACCGGTCGTGGGCGTGAGGCTGTTGGAAGCCCTGTCGATCACGCCCGACGTCGTCTTTGACATCACCGTCGAAGGGAATCGTCCGGACGCGTGGTCCGTGGAGGGCGTCGCGCGCGACCTCGCGACGCGACTCGGTCGAGCGCTGTCGTCACCCTCACTCGCTGAACCCAATGGGGAAGAGTCGAGTGCGTCGTTCGCGTCGGCCGGCATCGACGCCCCGGACCTCTGTGGGCGGCTGACCGTGTCGGTCCTTCGTCACGTGCGCGTGGGACCGTCGCCGTCGTGGGTCGTCGAGCGAGTTCAGAGCGCGGGGATGCGAGCCATCTCCAACGTCGTCGACGCCTCGAACTTGGTGATGCTCGAACTCGGCCAACCCACGCACCCCTACGACGCCGCCCACGTCGCGAATCGAACGATTCAGGTCCGACGAGCGCGACCGGGCGAGACACTCGAAACCCTTGACGGCGTCGAACGAGACCTCGCGAAGGCCGGACGGGGATTGGGAGACACGGGGGAGGACTGCGTCATCGTCGATGGCGACGACGTCGTCATCGGGCTCGCCGGCATCATGGGCGGTGCGACGAGTGAGATCAGCGACGCGACGACCGACGTGTTGCTCGAAGCCGCGTACTTCGATCCGATGAGTATCGCGCGCAGTTCCAAGCGGCACGGTCTTCGCAGCGAAGCCTCCAACCGATTCGAACGCGGCGTCGATCCGCAGCTGGGTCTTCGCGCGGCCGCACGGTTCGTCCACATCCTTCGCGAGAGCTGTCCGGAATTGGAATGGCTCCGCGATCCGCTCGACATCGCGGGTTCGACCCCGACACCACCGACCATCGAGTTCTCCGAGCGCGATATTGAGCGCGTGCTGGGCGTCACGATTCCGAACGATGACGTGATCACGATCCTGCGAGGCCTCCGCTTCCAGGTGACCTCCTCCGGTGACCGTTTCTCGGTGACGCCACCGACGGCACGACCGGACGTGCGCAGTGGCTCGGCCGGTGTCGCCGACGTCATCGAAGAGATCGCCCGGCTCTACGGCTATCGCCGACTGCCTCGCCACGTGCCGACGTGGCCCGAACCGGGCGGACTGAGCGATCGCCAGAAGTTGCGACGACGTGTGCGTGACGTGGTCGTGGACCTGGGCGCCGCTGAGTGCTGGACCCCGACACTGGGTAGTGACGGTGACTTTGACCTCCTGCATCCCGGCGTGGCGCGAGTGCGTATCACGAACCCACTCGCGTCCGACGAGGCCGTTCTGCGCGCCACGATGATCACGGGCCTCGTCCGCGCGTGGGTACGGAACCTAGAACGTGGCACGGGCGACGTGGTGCTGGCCGAGATCGGTACTGTCTTCACCCACCCTGATGCGACTCCGACGCCGCGGATGACCAAGGGTGGGGTGAGTGGTTCGGTCACGCTGTCACTGCCCCAAGAGAACGAACGACTCACCGTGTTACTGGGTCGCGAAGGCGACGACGCTACGTCGGCGGTCGCGTTCTGGGCGACACTCGCCGAGCGAATCGGACTCGCGGACGTGGTCGTGCGCTCCAGTGAGACGCCCGCAGCGGGTTTCCACCCGACGCGCTGCGCCCAACTCGTCGATCGAGCGTCCGGCGCCCTCCTCGGATGGGTGGGGGAGGTCGACACGGTGCTCGTCGACGGCGTCATCACCTCGGATTCTTCGGGACGTCTCGGGCTCCTCGACGTTGACTTCGATGCGTTGTGCGACAAGGTTCGAGCGACACGGCGAAGTGAATTCGCGAAGGTGCCGAGTCGCTTTCCGAGTGCCGTCATCGACTTGGCCTTCGTCACGCCCACGTCGGTGCACGCCCAGGACCTCGCATTCGAATTGCGCGGCGCCTCGGAGTTCGTCGAGGAGGTCGAGCTCTTCGACGTGTATCAGGGCAGCAACCTTCCCGCCGGTACGCGCAGCCTCGCCTACAGCGTGCGCTTCAGTTCCGATGACCGCACGCTCAGCGAGAAAGATGTGACCCACGCTCGGCGTCAATTGATCGCCCGCGCCGAGTTACAGGGCGCGACACTGCGCTGATCTCGTGGCCGGAACCCGTCGACTAGGTTGCCTTCGTGATTGAGTTCGTCGCGCCGAGTGGCCGGGGTCGACAATTCAGCGGACAGTTCCGCGTCCGCCTGGGCGACGCCGACGAGAGCGGCATCCTTCGCCTCGATGGCGTCGCGCGAGTCCTCCAAGACGTGGCGACCGATGACTGGGAAGAATCCGGTCTCGAATCGACGGACACGTGGGTCGTTCGCCGCACTGCGGTTCGGGTGGCCGACGGTGGCCGCTGGCCGCGTTACACCGAATTACTGACCGTGACGACGTGGTGTGGTGGTGTCGGCGCGGCGTGGGCCGAGCGGCGCACGAATATCTCGTCGCACGGCGAACTTCTCGTTGAGGCCGTTGCGCTCTGGGTGCCCGTCGACCCATCGGGCCATCCGGTTCGCATCAAACCGGCCTTCTACGACGTGTACGGAGAAGCCCTCCAGGGACGAAAGGTGTCCGGTCGTGTGCCGGCACCGGAAGTTGACGGTGGCGCGCAGTATCGGACGTGGCCCCTTCGTCGCTCGGACTTCGACATCGTGGGCCACGTGAACAACGCCGCCGTATGGCAGGCCGTCACTGAGGTCGTCACCACTCCGGTCTCATCGGTCAGCGTCACCCATCACGGTGCTATCGAGAGCGGTCACGACGTCGTCATCGCGTACATCCCCGGTTCACTCTGGCTTCTGGTCGACGATCAGGTCCGCGTCTCGGTTCAGTACGCCGAGTAGCTCCGAGGACGGCTCCGCTTTGGTGCGACTCGTCGCGAAGATGCAACCCACGAGGACGAGCGGGAAACCAAGGACGATTCCCGCAGTGAGTGCCTCGTGAAGTCCGACCACGCCGAGCACGACCGCGATCGCGGTGTTGAAATACGTGACGACCACCGAGCGAGACGATCCCACCTCTTTCACCAGTTCGAAGAACACCAGGAACGCCGTCGCGGTGCACACGACCGACAACACCGCCATGCAGCTCCACGTCTCACCCGAGACGTTCGCGGGCCAGTGAGCGATCGCCCACGGAGTCCAGCAGATCGCGACGAAGGCGGTCGCCCCGGCGACGACGACGACTCCGGGGACGTGGGCCAACTTCGTCGCGAGGATCATCGGCCCGATGCAGTACCCGAGGCATACGACCATCATGAGCCCGATCCACGTGATCGATCCGCCCCGAAGGTCGAGGCCCACGAGTAAGGCCACCCCGACGGCACCGATCCCGAGACCGAGGTACCGGCGTCGCGAGATGTGCTCTTCGGTACGTCGGAACCGTTGCGCGAGCACGGCGAAGAGCGGGACGCAGCAGATCAAGAGACTGGTGAGTGAGCTCGAGATGTGCTTTTCCGCGGTCGACATGCAGTACCAGGGGATCCCGAATTCGACGACGCCGAAGATGATGATCCAGCGAACGTTCTTGATGAGCACGGGGATCTGTCGTCGCGCGATGACGATGGGGGCCAAGAGCAGTGAAGCGGGAGCGGTCCGCCAGAGGACCATCACCCCGGGATCGAGTTGACGCACGGCCACACGAATCAGCAGGTACGGGATGCCCCAGATCACCGCCATCGCCAAAAAAAGGGACCAACCACGCCGCGACATGGCGCTCATTCTAGTGGTCGCGAAATTGACTTGCGTTTTTATGTCTCCATGTGCATAAAATGTCATTATGCGTGTTGGAGTCGTTGGCGCCACTGGGTACGCCGGGTCAGAGATACTTCGACTCTGCGCGTCGCACGCCGACCTTGAGGTCGTGCTCGCCACGGGTGAGACCAACGCCGGGAAACGAATTCGTGACCTCGTGCCCGCCCTCGCCGCGGCCTATCCGTCGATGGTCTTTCGTGACACGAACGCCGTTCTCATCAGCGACGTTGACGTGGTCTTTCTCGCGCTGCCGCACGGTCAGAGTCAGAAATTGGTGCCGCACTTACTCGAACGTCGTATCAGTGTCGTCGATCTGGGGGCGGACTTTCGACTGAAGGACGAAAATGAGTACCACGCGTGGTACGGGGATCCGCACGCGGCCCCGGCGCTGCTCGCGAGTTCGGTCTACGGACTCGTCGAACGACACCGCAAAGAGTTGGTCGGCGCGACGTTGATCGCCGTACCGGGCTGTTATCCGACCGCGAGCATCCTCGCCCTCGCTCCGTTCCTCGACGCGGAGTTGATCGAACGTCGCGGCATCGTCGTCAACGCTCTTAGTGGGACCTCGGGCGCCGGAAGAGCCGCGAGCGACCGCCTGCACTTCTCTCGCCTTTCCGGAAACGCCGAGGCGTACGGTCTGCTGTTGCACCGCCATACCCCGGAGATACAACAAGAACTCGACGCGGAGTTGCTCTTCACGCCCCACCTCGTCGCGACGAGCCGAGGAATGTTGGTTACCGCCTACGGTCGCGTTTGTGACCCGTCGCTCACGACGGAGTCGGCCCTCGACCTCCTTCGCGCGACGTACAGCGATGACCCCTTCGTGGTCGTCGTCGATGAGCCGCCGTCGCTGAAGGACCCGGTGGGGAGCAATCTCTGCTTCGTGAGCGCGCGCGTCGACGCGCGCACCGGGTGGCTGGTCGCCATGAGTTCGATCGACAATCTGATCAAGGGTGCGGCCGGTCAGGCGATCCAAGCCTGGAACGTAGCGAACGGGCGTGACGAGACGATGGGGCTTCCGATGACCGGCGTGACACCGTGAACTGCGTCGTCGTGAAGATCGGCGGTCACGCGTTGGATTCTCTCGCCCCGTCGTCACCGGTGTTGATCGACCTCGCTCACGATGTCGCCGATATGCGTGAGCGGGGCGTGAACGTCGTCGTCGTGCACGGCGGGGGACCGCAGATCGCCGAACTGCTCAGTCGAGTCGGTATCGAAAGTAAGTTCCGCGACGGTCTTCGCATTACCGACGTCGAGACGATGCGCTACGTGCTGATGGCGCTCTCCGATGTCAACGTCCGTATCGTCGCGGCGCTCAACGACGCCGGGCTCGCCAGCGTCGGGTTGTGCGGGGCCGACGCCTCCCTTCTTCGTTCGGAGTCCGTGGGAGAACCGCACGACCGCGTTGGTGATGCGCCGCTCGTCGACCGAACCATTCTCGACGCTCTCTGGACGGCCGGATTCACGCCGGTGGTAAATCCCGTCGCGACGGATAAGGACGCCGAAGCGCTCAACTGCAACGCCGACGCAGTGGCGGGCGCCCTCGCCGCCGAACTGAGCGCCGACGTGCTCGTGCTCTTAAGCGACATCGATCAACTGCTCGCCAATGTCGAAGATCCGAAATCGGCGATGGCGACGGTCTCCGGCGATGAGATTGAGGCAATGCAACGCTCGGGGGCGGCACGTGACGGGATGACGCCAAAGTTGGCCGCGGCCCGAGACGCCCTGCACGGCGGCGCCGAGAGGATCCTCCTGGCGAACGGCACCCGCGCGCACGCGTTGCGCGACGCCCTCGCGCGATCGATACCGACGACGGAGGTAGTGCGGTGACCCGCCATTTCTTGACCATTGAGCAGCAGAGCCAGTCGGACCTGGACTCGATCTACGAGCTGGCGACGTCACCCTTCGATGATGAGACGTTGAAGGGTCAGGGCGTCGCCTTGTTGTTCGAACGCCCGAGCCTGCGCACGCGAGCGTCGAGTTCCGCGGCTGTGCACGAGCTTGGCGGGTACGCCACGTTCTTCAATGACGAGGAGATCGGCCTCGACAGCCGAGAATGTGCCGAGGACGTCGGTCGCACGTTGGCTGAGATGTACGCGATCGCCGGACTGCGCGTGCGCAATCACGCGATATTCGAGCGCATGCGCGCCGCGACCAATGACCGGATGTCCCTGATCAACTTGCTCAGCGGCGTTGCCCATCCCACTCAAGCCATCGCCGACGTCCTCACGATCGCCGATCAGTTCGCGAAGGGCGACGTCCATGGACTCGACGGGCTCGAAGTCGCCTACGTGGGCGACGCCACGAACGTGACGCGCTCACTCGCGATCGCGCTGTTGCGTCTCGGAGTGAACGTCGTCGTTGGCGCGCCGCCCGGATACCAACTGGCCGTCGGGGGACCCGAAGACCCGATGTCGATCAAGGGTCCGGGCACGCTGCGCCAGACCGACTCTGCGCCCGACGCCGTAAAGGCGGCTGACGTGGTCTACACCGACGCTTGGGTCTCCATGGGCATGGAGCGCGAGACCGAGAAGCGTCGTCGCGACCTCGCTTCATTCCGAGTGGATGAGAATCTACTCAAGCTCGCCAAGAAACGCACAGTGCTGATGCACTGTTTGCCCGCGCACCGTGGCGATGAGATCACGAACGCGGTGCTCGATAGCGCCCAGTCGCTCGTGTGGCGTCAAGTGTTTCACCGTCGTTCAGCGATGATCGGCGTTTTACGTTGGATCAAAGAGGAGAGTTCATGACCAAAACCCAGCGCCAACACCGTATTGGCGAATTAATCGAGCGAGAGAGGATTTCGACCGCCGCCCAGTTGGTGACGCGTTTGCAATCCGAGGGCATCTCCGCCACCCAGGCGACGGTCACCCGCGACCTCCAAGAGCTCGGCACCATCAAGGTCCGCGACGAGAACGGCGTGCGACGCATCGTCACCGCCACCGCTTCGAACTTCACCCACGCGCCGTTGGATCACCTGCGTCGGATGATGGGCGAATGGGTGGTCTCGGTCGAGAGTTCCGAGAACCTCGTGGTCGTTCGAACTCCGCCGGGATGTGCGCACGTCGTGGCATCGGCCCTGGACCGCAGTGCCCTGGACGGCGTGCTCGGGAGCGTCGCCGGGGACGACACGGTCCTCGTGATCGCCGAGGAGCGGCGCGGGGGAATGTCCCTCGCCACGGAGTTCCGCACCCTCGCGGGACTGGATGATTCGCCCGCCGGACCGAAGAAAGTTAAATAGCCATGACGAAGCGTGTGGTGCTGGCCTATAGCGGAGGGCTCGACACGTCGGTAGCGATCCGCTGGATGATCGAAGAGTGGGGCGTGGAGGTGGTCGCGGTACTGGTCGACGTGGGCCAGGACGTTGACGGCGCGGAGAGTTTCGAGGACATCCGGAGTCGCGCCCTCGTGGCCGGAGCGATCGACTTCGTCCTCGTGGACGCGCGTCACGAGATGGCCGAGGAGTTTTGCGCCAAGGCGATTGCCGCCAACGCCCGCTACGAGAACAAGTATCCGCTGGTCTCGGCGTTGTCGCGTCCGGTGATCGTGCGACACCTCGTCGCCCAGGCTCGCCGTTTCAACGCCCAAGCCGTCGCCCACGGTTGCACCGGCAAGGGCAACGATCAAGTGCGTTTCGAGGTCGGCACCCACGCTCTGGCCCCGGACCTCGAGGTGCTCGCTCCGGCGCGCAACTGGGGGATGACGCGAGCCGACTCCGTCGACTTCGCCGAGAAGTGGGAGATCCCGATCAAGGCGACCAAGGAGAAGATCTATTCGATCGACGAGAACCTCTGGGGACGCGCTATTGAGTGCGGCGCCATCGAAGACCCGTGGGCGGCGCCACCCGAGGAGCCCTACACGCTCACTCGCGTCACCAACCGTGAGCCGGTCGAGCTCATGGTCAGCTTCCATGAAGGCGTCCCGGTCGCGCTCGACGGCGTCGCCATGAAGTTGGCCGACCTGATCCAGGACCTGAACGTCCGGGCCGGAGCCACCGGCTTCGGTCGGCTCGACATGGTGGAGAATCGTCGAGTCGGGATCAAGAGTCGCGAGGTCTACGAGTGTCCGGCGGCGCTTGCGCTCATCGCGGCCCACGCCGATCTCGAAGACCTCGTGCTCGAGCGCGACGTGCATCACGAAAAGGGCCGTTTGGAGACGAGATGGTCCGAACTCGTTTATGACGGCATGTGGTTCTCGCCGCTCAAAGAGGCGCTCGACGCATTCATCGCCGACACTCAACGACACGTGAGCGGAGACGTGCGACTGCGCTTCGAGGCGCCGGGACTCTTGCGTATCGTCGGTCGACGCAGCCCCAAGGCACTGTACGACTACGGACTGGCCACCTACGACGCCGCCGACACGTTCCGACACGCCGACTCCGAGGGCTACGTCCGGATCTACGGACTCGGCGTGAAGACCTGGGCCCAACGCCAGGGTGCCAAGAACGCGACGCCGCCGTCATCATGACGTTGTGGAGCGGTCGGTTCTCCTCCGGAATGGATGACGCGCTCTGGGACCTCTCGGAGAGCTACTCCTTTGACCACGTGCTCTACCCGTACGACATCCTCGGTTCGAAGGCGCACGTGCTGGGCCTAGTGCACGCGGGACTCGTGAGCGCGGACGAAGGTTCGGCGCTCAGCGCCGCCCTCGACGAGGTCCTCGCTGAATTCGCGGAGGAGCGCTTCGTCCGTGCGTCAAGCGACGAGGACATCCATATGGCCATTGAACGCAGGGTGACCGAACTCGCCGGTGACGTGGGCGCGAAGCTCCACACCGCGCGCAGCCGTAACGATCAAGTGGCCACGACCTTTCGTCTCTTCACGATGAACGCAGTCCTTCGTGTCGCGGCGGGCTGCCTGGAACTGGTCGATGTGCTCGTGGCCGTCGGTGAACGCAACGCGGGCGCCTCTCTGCCCGGCTACACCCACCTACAGCGCGCGCAGCCGATTCTGCTCAGTCATCATTTGAACGCGCACGCGTGGGCACTCCTTCGTGACGTCGATCGACTCCTGGGAGCGAAAGATCGCATGAGCGTCTCGCCCCTCGGCGCGGGCGCCCTCGCCGGTACGTCACTGGGGATCGATCCGACCGTCGCGGCGAACGCGCTGGGTTTCCATGACATCTTCGCGAATTCGTTGGACGCCGTCAGCGACCGTGACTTCGTCGCCGAAGCGCTGTTCGACATCGCGCTGCTCGGTGTGCACCTCTCTCGAATGGGCGAGGAACTCGTGTTGTGGACGACGACGGAGTTCAACTTCGCGGTGTTAGGCGACGAGTACACCACCGGCTCGTCGATGCTGCCGCAGAAAAAGAACAGTGACGTGGCCGAACTGGCACGCGCCAAGAGTGGCCGGCTCGTGGGCAACTTGACGGGACTGCTGATGATGCTCAAGGGTCTTCCCCTTTCGTACAATCGCGACCTGCAAGAGGACAAGGAGCCACTCTTCGACTCCTATCGCCAAGTGATGTTGGTCCTCACCGCACTCTCCGGCGCCTACGAATCGATGTCGTTCAATGCCGACGTTGCCGCCAAGAGCGCGGATGATGAGTCCATGGTCGCCATCGACATCGCCGAGGAACTGGTGAGTGAGGGCGTACCATTTCGTCTGGCGCACGAACGGGTTGGTCAGCTCGTGGGCGAAGCGGTGCGCAGTGGGCGACCTTTGGCCGACGTCGTGGCCGCCAACCCGGATTTCGAGCGCTTCACTGACCTCTTCAAGCCGGGCGCCTCCTTGGCCCGTCGACGTTCGCCGGGATCGTCGGGCCCTGAGAGCGCTGGCGTGCAACTCCACCGCCTGAAGTCCGTCCGAGAGAGCCTCGGTGTTCGCGTGACCCAAGCCGACGACATACCCGATAAGGGCGAACCGATCGAATAGCGGATGACGTCGCTGTCACAGATCGTGGTCACAATGGATGAAGCGTCCAGTTGGGCTGCTATCTAGTGTGGAGATGAATGGTCGAACGTCTGATAACCCCGTCCAAGATCACGGCGTGGTTGGAGTGTTCGCACTTCCTCTCGTTGAGAAATCGTGCTGACGCTGGCTCGTTGATCGTGGAACCCCGGCCACTCGGGTCACTGGCCGATCTGCTGATTGAAAAGGGTGCGCAACACGAACGCAACTGTCTGCAGGAATTGGAGGATGCCGGGCGAAGCGTCTACCAAGTGCCGGGACGTAATCCCGATGAGACGTTCCTGCAGTGGGTAGCTCGCGTGGCCAATCCGATGGAGAAGGGTTACGACGTCATCTATCAGATGCCACTCGTGCACGAAGGCATCCGCGGTATCGCCGACTTCCTGATTCGAGTCGATGACGTCGAGGGCAGTTGCTCGTACGAACCGGTTGACGCGAAGCTGACCCGAGTCGAGGGCAAACCCGGTCACGTACTCCAACTGTGCTTCTACGCCGACGCCCTCGAGGTACTGACCGGAAGCGTCCCCCGCGAGATGCATTTGTGGTTGGGCTCGGGGGTGAGCGAGTCGCTGCGAGTCGAAGAGTTCCGACCGTACTGGCGTCGCCTTCGACGACAATTGGCGACCTTGCTCGATGAGGACGAGATCGCCGAGACGCGCCCCGAGCCGTGCACGCACTGTGACTACTGCGAATTCAATCAAATCTGTGATGCGCAGTGGCGGCGCGAAGATTCACTGGTCTACGTGGCCAACATCCGCACACCCGAACGCCACGCCCTCGAGGGCGACGGCGTGCGCACCGTGGTCGAACTTTCATCTCGCTCGGCATCGGTACCGGAATTGCACGACGAGAATCTTGAGCGACTGCGACGACAGGCTACGTTGCAAGTCTCTTCGCGCGAGCATCCGGAGTCGCCACCGGTCTATGAACTCGTCGTGCCGTCGGAGGACCCCGTCTTCGGACACGGTTTCGAACTGTTGCCCGAACCCGATGACGGCGATGTCTTCTTCGACTTCGAAGGTCATCCATTCTGGAGCGCCCAGTACGACCTCTTCTTCCTCAGCGGACTCCGGTACCGCGACGGCGGCGGTGAATGGTGTTACGACGGGCGCTGGGCGCACGACTTGGAAGCCCAGGCGCGGATGGTGAAGGAACTGGTGGAGTTCTTCGCGACACGACGAGCCACGTTCCCAAACATGCACGTCTATCACTACAACCACACCGAGCGCTCGTCGCTGGAGCGTTTGACGAGGGGGACCGAGACCGAAAGTCTCTTCGGTTCGCTCGCCGCGACCGGCCTCTTCGTCGACCTCTACGTGGTCGCGAAGAATGCACTGCAGGTCGGGACCGAGTCCTACGGCCTGAAGTCCCTCGAACACCTGACCGGATTCGTGCGCCACGGCGGCATCGAACAGGGCGCGGGAGCGGTCGTCGTCTACGACCGCTACATGACCACCAAAGACCCGGCGCTGCTCGAGGAGATCGCGCGCTACAACGAAGATGACGTCGCCGCGACCATGGCACTTCGAGATTGGATCGTCGATCGCCGTCCCGACGACCTCGCGTGGCGCGACGCCGTCCTCGAGCAGTTCGACACCACCCTCGACACCGATGAACTGGTGGAGCGTCTCAGAGAGTTCGGGGACAACAGTCCGGAACACTTGCTGGGCGATTTGTTGAACTACTGGCGACGTGAACGTCTCGCGAACACCGAACCAAAATTCGCCGAAGCGGCATCGGACTACGCCATGCTCTACGGCAATCCTGACTTCATCGCCAATCTTTCGTTCCTGGGATTCGAAGACGCCATCAGCCAAGGCGCGCCGGTGAAGAACGCTCTCTTCACGTGGCCCGAACAACCAGTGAGTGAGGTCTTCAAGGAAAAGCGCGGCGTCCTGTTCACTGGCGTCGGCGTAGAGCGGGGCTACGGTTACCTGCCGTCGATCGATCTCGAAAGTCGCCAACTGACGATGCGTTGGCACGAGCGCCACGAGGAGGCCGGCGGCCTTCCGGCGGTCGTCACGTACGACGACTACGTCGGCCCGGGGGAGAAGCCCGGCGTGCTCTTCCATCTCGCGGAGCAAATCGTGAAGCCGGATCCCAGTGATTCACCGAGTCGCGTCTCGATGGCGCTGCTCGCCCGAGACCGTCCGCGGTTCATCCACGGTTTCGGACCGGACGGCGGGCTGTTTAGTGACGACCTCGCGAGCACGTTGCGGTGGGTCGGCGAACTCGACGAAAGCTACGTCGCGGTGCAGGGTCCGCCGGGTTCGGGCAAGACCTACAGCGGATCGCACATCATTTATGAGTTGATCAAAGCCGGTAAACGCGTGGGCATCACCGCCATGAGTCACGCCGCCATCGACAATCTCTTCGTCGCCACGTACGAGGTCTTCGCCGAAAAGGGCGAGCTGAATGAGTTGCGCGCCCTCCGTCGTGCGAAGAAGCCAAAGGTCGGCGCGCTCGAAGGCGTGCGCTACGCCCCGTCGGGCAATGACGCCGAGAGCACGACGTACAACTTGGTCGCCGGAACGACGTGGCTGTGGGCCCGACCACTGATGCGGCCCTTCCCGGTCGACGTTCTCGTCGTCGACGAAGCCGGACAGCTCGCCCTCGCCGACGCTGTCGCTTCGGCGAACGCCGCGAAGAATCTGATCCTGCTCGGCGACCCGCTGCAACTGAGTCAGGTGGCCCAAGCCGAACACCCGGATGGGTCCGGCGCGAGCGTGCTGGAGCATATTTTGGATGCGCACGCGACGTTGCCCGAAGACCAGGGTGTCTTCATCTCCGAGACGCGTCGCATGCATCCCGACGTCTGTCGATTCATCTCGAATCAGATCTACGAGGGTCGACTGTCGAGTCACGAGTCGTGCGCGCAACAGAACACTCAGTTCGGCACCGGGCTTCGGTGGCTGGAGGCCCATCATGAGAAGCGCTCAACCGAATCACCGGAAGAGGCTGACATCGTGGTGGCAAAGGTGACCGCGATGCTCGATACGCCTTGGATCAACCAACACGGTGAGAGTTCGCCGCTGCGCCCCCAGGACTTCATGGTCGTCGCGCCCTACAACGACCAGGTGCGGTTATTACGACACGCCCTGGACCGCACGCCGAGCCTGCGTGACGTCCAGGTCGGGACGGTGGACAAGTTCCAGGGACGCGAGGCCCCCGTAGTGTTTTTCACGATGACCACGTCCTCGGGGGAGGACATGCCGCGAGGGCCGGAATTCCTCTTCTCGAGGAATCGACTCAACGTCGCGGTCTCGCGCGCCCGTTGCCTCGCGTACTTGGTGTGTACCGAACAGCTCTTGAACTCGCGGGCGAGGACGATCGATGAGATGCGCCTGATCGGAACGTTGAGCGCCTTCGTGGAGTACGCGAGCGCCTCGTGACTTCGACCTTCGACATTGTGTAGGTAGTGAGGGTGGTCGCTTCGAGGCGCGAATGACGTCACCGATGTCGCCGATTCTGCTACTCTGGTTATCCCACCGCAGAGACCGCGGCCGGGTGTGATTTGCACCTCGGCAGACGGCGCTGATAAAGTGGGCATCCCCGTGGCTGGGCTTCATCGGCTGCGGAATCAACGGAGAAATCCCGAGATGGTGTACGCCGCACCGCTGACTTCGGTCACGTGTGTCGTCGCTCCTTGAAAACGGAAGAACGAGAGCCAAAAGCCAGTACGGGCGACGATGG